>Ga0209090_10000407_pt1 | contig 26561 bp, 19 predicted proteins | sample ArcticOcean_MG_C_9_FD_187432 | JGI IMG/M metagenome (GOLD analysis project Ga0209090, IMG submission 187432) | Marine microbial communities from western Arctic Ocean - ArcticOcean_MG_CB2_152 (SPAdes) (version 2) | ecosystem: Environmental > Aquatic > Marine > Oceanic | place: Arctic Ocean... | reverse complement strand
ATTAGAATCGTTTGCAGGCGTCCCTGCGATTTCGAAGGCGTATTCTGCGGTCACGTGCCACGCGCCCATGTGGAGAGAATCGCGAGACGACGCACCTAAAGGCGGTCGAGGGTATGAACCGAAAGCGTGGGAACCCGCCGGAGGTGTCATCGAGATCGATCAGAGTACAAATTTGGTGTGTTGCGACGAGGAAGACAAGGAAATCGCAAACATGGTCATGCAAGCCGCCACGACTGGTGCAAAACTAGATCCGGAAGCAGAAGCCGAGCTGAGACGGATAGAATCCGAACGAGCGGTCGATCCAATCGCGGCTTTATTGCGAGCGAAGACTTTAGAACGAGTGAGATATTTACTCGAGATGGAACGGAGTCCAGTGGCGGAAGTCCCTCTGTTACAGTTTTTGTCCACGGCGGCGACGCACTCAACGTCCGCCGCGGTTGCGGTTGCGAAGTGTCCGAGACTGATGGACGTGTTGTGTAGGCGAGTGACGAGCTTTGCGTCGTCGTCGTCTTCATCGGCGCCGCCAGAAGGTGCGAACTCAATTGCCTCGCGCGCGTACGTTTTGGAAACGATATGTTCCATCGTACGCGTCGCCGGTACAGGCGTTGTCTTTGAAGCATCAGATGCGAGCAACGATAGATTAAATATCGCACACAGCGCGATACAGCTCGTGTCCTCTATCAATCCAATGGAAGACTTCGAACCTGCATCGGTAAATTGCTGGCGCCAAGCCATGCGTTTGTGGTCGCTTTGCGCCAACCGAGGTGTCCCGACGTGTCCGAACGCGGACGATTATTTCTCTCTGCTAGCAAACTGCGTGGATGTGGACCCTAAAAATATTTCAAATGAAGGGTACGAAACCGTTCGCGAGGCATTCAACGCGTTCTCGTCGTTTTGCTCAAATCATAAGAACATGAAAGCGTCTACGCCGCTGTTAGAGAAAGTTTCCGGCTTCGCGAGCCATTGGATTCTAAAGAATTACGAGTCGTTTTCAGTAGGCGGCGCCCGTTCTCGCTTTGCGTTTGCGTCCGCTGCTTTTTTTCTCGATTCTGCGAATCTTGCCGGAATTGGCGAGGAAGGTGACGAGAACGAGGGTAACGAGGACGATGTAAATTCCAACACGCGAAGACGACTCGCAAACGCGCTCTCAAAGGCGTGCGACATTTTACTGCGAGAGTTGGCGGCAGATTACGCCCGAGGTATCATTGCTAGTTCGGATTTTTATAAAGCGAGAGCATCCAGAGGCGCTGCAATGCACGGCGTGCTGTGCGTTCTCAGAGCGCTCGCTGGTGGTGTAAACGAAAGCTACGAGGAGAACGAAGAGATGCGCGAATCGAGCGTGGACGAATACATCAAGACCATCGCTCAAAATAAAGCATTAGAAGCTATCGATACGCTGTGTGCTGCGATGTATCGAGAGACAGTTGGTATTGAGCGTGCGAGACGTGCTGACATGAAGATGCGTCAGCAACGTGCGCGGCACCGCGGGTTATCGCTGGATGTTCGGAGCGGCGACGCGAGAGCTGCGAGAGGACAAATTTCACCGAAATCAGGAACGTCTCCCAGAAGACCGCAGACGATGAAACCACCTCTCGCTGGGTCTGCTGGTAGCCCGAGCGATGACATTGGTCTTTTAAGTTCATCGCCGCCTTTAGGTGGTGGTGGTGGTGGTCTCATCCACACAAACGAGGCGTTTACGAAGAAGCGCATGTCTTTTGATACCACATCTAACCAGATTTCGGCTGCGTTTCAGCAAAAAGCACGCATTGGTAATACAGAAAAAGTCGCCGCGACGCTCGTTGCCGAGGATAAAAATCTTCCAAACAGAAGTCAAACGAAGAGCCCATCTCCGGCTTTAGTTGCCGTGCGCGAAGGATTCGCCACGGATCAATCATCCTCGGCGCAAAAACGCGTCGGCGGCGCAGACTTCGATAGAACTTTGGACAGAAACGACGAGTTGGAAAAACTGTACTTTGAGAACTATTCCGGCGAGGAGTCTGTTCAAGAAGCGCATGCGCACGAAGTGACCACGTTTATGGGTTTGCGCGTGTTCTGGGCCTCCGCCACGCTTCCCATTCAACGTGCTTTAGTGCAAGCGTTGGAGATTCTCGAACAGTTTGGTTTGCCGGAAATTGTCGAAGATGAATTCGCACCGCCGATGGATGAAGAAGAGAAGAAATGTCGCAAGAAGCAGCAACGCGCGGAGTACACAAAGACGTGTTTATACGCGACGGCGACGTTGTTGCGCTCGTTACCGCCGGGTGCGGGCAGCTTGGCAAAACTCGCCCTGAAAAACGGCGTCATGTCGACGCAATCGCTTGACGCCGCGTTAGATTCGACGAGAACTGCGTTGTTGGATGCCGAGCGTGATTTCATAAATACGGCGAATAACATCACGCCTTCAAACATGACCAAAGTCGTCAGCGCAGCGCAAGAGTGTGGAGTCATTCTGTCCTTGGCGGCGAAATCGCTCGTACCACCCGCGGAGGATTGTCGCGACGCGCTTCTTGGTGGGTACACGATTGAGTTCACCACCGCCTCCGAGGCACGCAAATACGGTTGCGATTGGATGAAGTCTGTTTTGCCAACTTTTAGCGATTGGTTTTTCGCTCCGTTGTCTCCGTCCTCCGCTGTACGCGGATGGGACGTCGCGAGTATCGCGTCCAATCTATCACTTGTTCTCGGTTACGAAAAGTTACACGCATCGACAATTGTCGAGTTGAACTCTTCAAAAAAGCTCTCCGCGTTGTCCAACGTCTTCTTGAAGGAAATGGTTATATGGCGCGATCCTGCCGTCACGGCGCCGTTAGCCGCGTTGACCGATTTATACTGGTCGCAAACCGTCTTTGAGTTTTTACAAAACGATGCCATGCAATCGTCATCCTCTCCTTTAGGCTACACGAAAAGAATCAAACCGAACGAAAAATCGTTGAGCGACCCTTTACACGTTCCCGAAGGGTCTGGAGACGCATCCGTGTCTTCCGCTTTGGCGATTGCCTTTGGCACAACTTCTTACGCGGATGCTTTGTTTGGAAGACACATCAGTTTTTGGCTCCGCGCGGACGTTCCCGCCAAAGCTCGAGCTTCCTGTTGGATTGCTTTGCGCGAAAATTTGAGCCTTCATCTACTTCCGAGTATTGCAAAGTTAGTCGAGCCTATTCATTCGCACGTCATGTTACCTCGCGGAGGCGAGCAAGATCTTGAAATGTTTGAGCTGTACATCTCGTCGTTAGAATCGGGCGATTTAGATAAATGGTTCGCATCGTGGGAGAAATTCGAAGGGTGGGATTACGGCGGCATTGGCTCGAGAGGCGCCCGTTTACCATTCGAAGCACCACCAGTCGCGGTCGCGCTGGTCGTCCACGCCGTCGCTCACGTCGTTCTGGGCGGAGCTGGAGGGAACGCCTTGCAAAAGAAGACCATTCGCCGTTTAGTGTCGAAAGATCGCACCGGGACGTACCTTCGCGCAATCATGAACACGCCTTTGATGCTTCGTCGACGACCTCGGTTCGCGAGTACTTCGGCGAAAACGAACGCTGGAGAGTTGCACGAGACGCCATTTGGTTGGGGCTTTTGTTTTGGAAAGTTTGGTAAGTGGGAAGATATGGGTCCGAGGCGGTCGGTGTTGTTAGACGCTTGCGGCGACGACGAGGAATTGTTGAGATTATTAAGACACGCGCTGGTGACGTGTAAGTTAGCCACGAGAGAAAGCATGGACGTCCACGCGATGGAGATGTCCGTGGAGAAAACTAGCAGCTTTTACGCGTGATGATGAAGAAGAAAGAATTTACTAACATTTGTATATGTATATAATCTAGTAGACACAAAAAGAGGAAATTCTAGAAATTATCCTTCATCGTTCTCAACTGCGCGAACACCTCCACGTCTCTCTTCTCCTCCATTCCTAAAAACTTTCTAATTTTCTCGTCCCCGCTTCTACAAAACGGGTTTGTTTTCTTCTCCTCACCGACCGTCGTCGGGACCGTAGGCTCGTTCTTCTCTCGCAACGCCTTGCACTTCCTCTCCCGCTCCAACAAATCCTCGTTCTGTCCATCTACGCTCTTTGCAAACTTAATGTTCGCTAAAGTATACTCGTGAGCGCAATACAATTTCGTCGTCTCGGGTAAACTCATAATCTTCGTGATGCTCGCAAACATCTGGAGATGCGTCCCTTCGAACACTCTTCCGCATCCCATCGCGAAAACGCAGTCGCCGACAAACGCCGAATTCGCCGACGGCGCGTGGTACGCGCAGTGCCCTAAAGTGTGACCGGGAACGTCCATCACGTGTAACTTCACGTCCCCGACGAACACGACGTCGTCTTGCTCTACTTTCCTATCGATGCCGGGAATCTTCTCCGCGCCGGGACTTTTCGCCTTCTCGCCTCTCGGACCGATTATTTGCACCTCGGGAAACTCCTTTTTCAGCTCTAAATTCCCACCGGTATGGTCGCTGTGCCAGTGCGTGTTTAAGATGTGCGTCAATTGCCAGTTTCGTTTCTTCAATTCTCTCAAGATTGGTCCAACTTCCGGCGTGTCTATCACCGCGGTCGATTTCGTATTCGCGCAGTGCAACAGGAACACGTAGTTATCGGAAAGCGCCGGGAGTTGCACGATTAATGAAGTCGTCGTTCCATCACTTTCGATGGGTTCCGTCGTTTCCATTTTGGATGATGATGATGATGATGATGATGACGATATTATTGCCGCACGTTTCTTTAACGTTATCCTCCTCGCGTGGTTGTTTTGAAAAGACGGAAAAGAAGACGACACCGCTCTCAGGAGGAGCATTAATAAGAGCAGAGAGAGAGCGTTTTCGTGCGGACTTTTATGCGTCGTTTTTTTCGCGTATCTCTTTTCCTCTTCTTTTTTTCGTCCAAAACGGCACTTTTGTGATGAAGATGGTGGACACGTAAAGACAAAGAAGAAAAAGAACACTGCTCTGTTTTTGTCGTCTCTCGCGTCATGTTTGGAGTGAGGGTTTCTTCTTTGTGGGATTTGATCGTGAAGTGCGACGATATAACTTTCACTCATATTCTTCCGAGATTGAATTCGAATGATATCAAATTCTTGTACGAGGTGAATAGTGAAACGAGAAAGTTGGTGAAGAGATCATCTCGCGCGAGGAATTTGAAAAAGAAGTTTAAAGTTCAAGAGATGTCGTCGATATCGACTTTGGAAGTTGCGTGGGAGCATTTTCCGTGGGGCACGTTTGACCACGAAGTGGAAGAAGATTTGGACGAAACAGATTTCTGCAATCGAGTTTCTAAAACGAATAAACTCGAGTTGCTCAAGTGGGCGCGAGAGGAGAAAGAGTGTGAGTGGGATGAAGCGACGATTAAGACGGCCGCATTACAAGGTAATCTGGAAATGATAAAGTATTGCGTTGCAAATGAGTGTCCTATCGATGAGTTTGCGTGTGCACGTGCTGCCTATAAAGGTCGTCTCGAGGTACTCAAATACTTACGCGAAGAAGTCAAAGCGCCTTGGGATTGGAGAACTGCCGTAAGGGCGGCTAAATATGGTCATCTTCATATACTTGAATATCTTGTTGAGCGTAAGTATGATAGATATGACGAACGGGCGTGTCAGCGTGCGGCCGAAAAAGGTCAGTTAGACTGTTTGAAGTACTTGCACGAAACCGCCAAAGCGCCGTGGGACTCTCGGGCCGTACGCTACGCGCACGAGAACAACCAAACCGAGTGTGTACAATACCTCCTCGACAACGACTGTCCTCTACCACGCGGTTGGCGATACGAAGATGGAGAGTTACACAGCTTGTAAACACAGGCACATTCACACACACACACACACAAATTTTGTAATATACGCACCAAGAGATATACATACAAAAGAAAATTTTCCAATCTTTCTATACAAATGTCGTCTTTCTCTCTCATTCGCGTGCGAATGTAATCGTACCTCGGATACCTTAGTATTTCACGTGTTCTAATCTCTCTTTCTCTCTAAAAATCCTTTTCTTTACCGCTATATTCTTCATCGTTTACGTCCTCGTCGTCGTCGCTATCTAAATCATACTCTTGCTCGTCTTCGTACTCGTCGTCTTCTCGGAAAACATCGTTCTCGTCGTCCGCGTGCACGCCTTCCGAGTCGTAATCCAAATCCACCTCGTCGATATCTTCGTACTCGTCCAAGTCGGACGTTGGCCTCTTCTTCTTCTTAATCTTCTCCTTCCCCCCATCCACCCCATCTGCATCCCCCTCCTCTTCGTCGTCGTCGTCTTCGTCGAACAAATCCATCGCCTTCTTCGTTTGCCGCAACTCCTCCGTCGTCTTCAACGCGTAATCGTCATCCTCGTCGTCCGGATCATCGCGGTCTCTCAAATCGTTTCGATCGAACGCGTCTTCTTCCTCTTCATTTTCCTCCTCGTCCTCGTCCTCGTATTCCGCCAATATCTCTTCATCCGTCAACTCCGATTGTTGTTCTTCGTCCTCCTCCAACACGTCTTCACCACTCGCTAACCGTTTCGCGCGGAGTTTATCCGCCCGTCTCGCGCGAAGCTTTCCCACGCGCACTCTCACTTTCTCTAGCTTCTCGAGTAATCGTTTTTGCGCTCGTTTGCGTTCTTTATCTTCGTATTCGTCGTCGTCTGAATCATCGTCGCTCTCCTCGAATCCTCCTCCCACGTCCCAGGTTTCGAACTCTTCCAAGTCGTCGATGGGGAGACCCGAGCGGGAGAGGAGTTTACGAGTCCTGGTCGTCCTCTTCCTCCCCGTATTTCTTGTGGCAACAACACCAACGACGACGTCTTTTCCTCCTCCCTTTTCGTCGTCTTTGGCGTCCATGTCGACGGCAAAACTCGACGACGAACTCGAAACCATCGAGGAAAAGCAAAGAAGAGCGATGACGATACGAACGAAGCTAAGCATTTGTTATAACACTCGTAGTATTACCGCTAAATGCTGCTGTTATAAAATTCGTCCGTCCGTGTTTTCAAAGCCTTTTTCGGTTCAGTAGTATCCGCGCTCAAAAGCCTCGCTTCATCCACGCGCGTGTTCGAATTATGCGGACAAAACGAAATGTCCAGTCAGCAAAAGAAGGGGATTTTCCCCCATAATAAAGAGACTTAGCGCATAGTATCTTGCGAACAAACAAACAACAACACTTTCGAAGTCGCTAAAGAAGAGTAGGAGGGTTCTTTCTTTCGTCTTAGCAGTATTCGAGCAGCATTAGCAGCAGCAATATATCTTTCCAAAATCATATCTCATTATGAGCAGCGCAATCTTTCCCCACGCGAATACTTTGAGCGTTAGAACTGCATCATCTGCGACTCAATCATCATCATCTGCGCGGGTATTCTCGAGAGCGTTTCATCGTCTTGAGCATCGTCATCATCATCGCGCGAAAAGGAGGAAAAAAAGAGTGTTTGCGGCGGAAGAAGAATCGTTCTTCGAGAAGTTGAATCCATTCAAGAAGAAGGAGAATGCATTAACCACCACCGAACGAGAACAGATGAATATGAATACTAGAAGGAATAAAAAGAACGAACTGATTAATTCGACGCAGCGAGAACAAATTTTCGGGAAAGGTTTGATGGGGCGAGTGGCGACCGGTGTGATCAACAATCTCGCGGGTCAACTCGCGGAAGGGATGTCCGAGATGCGAACGAACGTAGAGGACGCGTACGAAATCGCGAGGAGGAAGTGCGAAAAGGACGGGAAATTGAGAGAAGCTTTAGGCGGCGAGGACGTGGTCGTTGGACCGGTGACGACGCAAATGAGCAACTCGATGAACGTCAACGGGAAAAGGACGGACGTGACGAGGATTGGGATGATCGCTTCGTCCTCGAGCGGTACCAAAGTAGCCTCGATCGCGGTCACCATGGAATCGGTCACGACCGGGAAGAAAAACGTCACCGTCGTCGCCACTTTAAGAAGTGGAGAAAGTTTTGAAGTCGACGGCGTCGGAGGAGGAGGGATTGGTCGAAACGTCGACGTCGTGATTGACCCCGCGGGGACGAATACTAGAAACGACGACGACGACGATTTCTTCGAGGGGGGGGAAATCATCGAGGCCTCCTTCGACGACGCCTCCTCGTCATCATCCGGGAACGATAACGGAGACGACGAATAATAACAATAATACTAAATCACGAATGCTGCGAGTAGTTGTTAAGTTGAAAGTGCTCTTTCGTGCATAGCGTACATCATACGTTGTTTTTTCCTCTCTTCCCACACAAAAAGACACACACAATTATTATTATTTAATACTACTACAATGCCTAAAGCGCGCAAATCGACGCGCGGTAACGCGAATAATTCCGACGCCATGGACGCCGAAGGCCACGAGGAGGTATGTATTCGTTTCGTTTGTCTTTGTTTGCTTTCATTTCGTTGTTCTTCGCTTCTTTCTCGAGCTCTTTGTTTCACTTCTTTCCTCCAACGAGTTGCCGATTCAATTCATCCAATTCATTCAATCTCGAGAGAATCGAATAGTGTGCCCGTCTTTTCCGCGCTCTCATACTCTGTCGCGCATACTCTGACCCCTTTAAACGTTTTATTATCTCTGATGCGATGTTGAAAATATATAACAGCTGGAAGCGACGAGGACGGCCGAGGACGACGAGATCTTGAAAATGAAAGAAAAACTGGCGGAAATGGAACGCGAAGCGTCCTCGCTGCGAGAACAAGAGCAAGGGATCGACGGGAAAGCTTTGGACGAGGAGATGGCGAAACATCATCATTCCGACAATAACGGTCAAGGACAACACGGTGGTCAAGGAAAACCGCAAAAAACGCCGGAAGAGTTGGAGAAGGAGAAAGCCGAGCGACAAGAGATTGACTCTCGGTCGGTGTTCGTCGGCCAAGTGGATTACGGCGCGGAACCGGGGATGCTGGCGGAACACTTCAAAAAGTGCGGGACGGTGAACCGGGTGACTATTTTAACCGATAAGTTTGAAAATCCAAAAGGGTTCGCGTACGTTGAGTTTTTGGAAAAGGACGCGGTGGATGCGGCGGTGTTGCTGGATGGGACTGGGTTGGAGGAGTTCCCGCAGAGGAAGTTGAAAGTGAGCGCGAAGAGAACGAACGTGCCGGGGATGAAGGCTGGCGGGAGAGGCCGGGGAAGAGGGGGAGGACGATTCGGTGGGTTTCCCGGCGGAATGATGATGGTTCCGATGATGATGCCATACGGAAGAGGGAGAGGCAGAGGTGGCAGAGGTGGCAGAGGTGGTGGGCGCGGAAGAGGTGGTGGTGGTGCTCCCGGATCGTCTCCGTATTAGCTTTTAAATGAAGTGTACAAAGAAAAGAAGGTTTCGTAGTTTTTAATAAAGAGAACGTATCGTTCCGTTCAATAATATTGGTGCTTGACTACTAGTAGTATATAAATTACCCACTAAACTACTATTAATTACTCGTAATATTCTTCACTGAGGCGGTGGAAACTGCTGCGGCGGCATGAACGGTTGGCCTTGTTGTAGATGTTGCTGCTGAAACTGTTGTTGTTGCTGCTGTTGCGCCATCATTTGCCAGTATTGCTGCTGCTGCATTTGTTGTTGTTGTTGCATTTGTTGCATCTGCTGCATTTGCAAATACTGATGCTGGTTTTGCATCGCCATGCTTTGCATGCTTTGTCCTCCTCCTCCTCCTCCTCCTCCTCCTCCTCCGTGTTGATATCCTTGATGCGGCGCGCCTTGCTGGAACACATGTTGCTGTGCGGAAGCTTGCTGATTACCTTTTGCAAACTTGAAATAAATCGGCTTGTTCGTCGGTAGATTCGGGTCTCTGTTGTCTAAGATGTACTTTTGGTCGAGCAAAGCGATCGTTCGCTCCGCTTCTTCGACCGTTCGAAAGGTGACAAAGCCACTGCCTTTGTGTTTTTTTGTATGGCGGTCGAATAAAATGTGCACGTCGGTTACGTCGCCCAACGCTTCAAACATAGGCGCGACGGCGTTTTTATCAAAACACGCGGGTATGCTCGAGACATAGAGTTTTTCAGACGGCGGTCCATAATGATGTACGTTTGGTGGGTCGAACTGACCCCGTCTCGGTAATTTTTTACCGTTCGAGTACACGGATCGGAGGTACCTGGCGATGACATCGGGCGTAGTCGGTTCCGAAGAAGACGGCGGTTCCACGACCATTCCAGGAGGCATGGCGTCTCGCGAGTCTGAACGCTTCATGTGATCGCCTTCTTGCTTCTTCGCAGGACTCTCCGTTGTTTTAACAACCGGAGTCGATAAAGCCTTGCCGCCTGGACTTTGTTGTTGTTGTTGTTGTTGTTGCGGGTTGATTACTTTTTGCGCCATTTTCTCTAAACTCATTCTCGTCGTTTCGTCTACAATCGTAAACTCCACCCTTAAAGGCGCGTGATATACCAACGAACCTGGTGGCTGTTTCTCGTTTAAGCTGTCAAAACACAGCTTCGCATCCTCCTCTTTCGCATACGTCGCCAAGAACGAAAAATGCTTCTCCTTTCTAAACGCTTTGAACGATTCAACCTCGCCGAACCGTTCCAGCCACGCCTTGACTAGCTCATCGCTCGCTAATTTCGACGACGCGCCGATCCAAATCTGTTTTGAACTTCTCGTCGTCTCGTCGCACTCCACCTCGACAAACTTTCGTAAATCCAACTCCACTTCAGTCGCGTTCGACTTCAAGTCTTCCTCCCACGTCGCCCATCTAACTCGCACACCTTTTTCGCACCCGTCCATCACGTACGACCCATTTTCCAACGCAGCTAACGCGCTTTCGGCCGCTTCTTGCGTCTGAAACTTCACGACGCCATTCGAACCAGCGCTAAAAATCTCTCGCACGTCGCCGTACGTCTCAAAGACGCGCCTCACCAGCGCCTCGTCCGCATCCGCCGGAAAATGTTCGTAGCGAATCTCCACTCGTCTCGCGCGCAGACGCTCGTACGCGCCAATCTGCGTTAAATTTACTCGCGGCAACGACGACTTCGTGGTTTTCTCTTTTTTTGCGATCGTATCATCATTTTCTTCCTCCACCTTCGCCTTCTTCTTCTTCTTCTTCGCCGCTCCTTCTTGTTCGGTTGGTGGTGGTTTTGGTGGCGAAAATTTTCCCAACGTGTCCCCCGATTCTGAAACCAATTCTTCTTTCTCGGGAACGGCGGTTTTGTCCTCCTCCTCCTTCTTCTCCTTCTTCTCCTCCGATCGAGCTCGTTTCCTCAAAACCCCTTCTCCTCCCTTCTCTTCGTCTTCGTGGCTCTTCTTCTTCTTAAGATGCGTTTCCAATCGCAACAACAAATCCGCTTTCAATCCGTCCACGGACAAACCTAACGAAATTAAAACGTTTCTCAGCTGCGCGACGGTGAGCTTCCTCCTCGCCGATTCCGTCTCCGGGACTTTCAGTGATGTTGGTTTCTTGCTCTTCTTCGGTGGCATCTTTTTAATGTGTATCGTGTGTTTACTCTCGAGTGAGTGTGTGATACGTTTGAAAAGCAAAAGTGTTTGGGGAAATGTGTGAGGGGCTACTTGTGAGGAAAAGTCTTCTATCGGTTGCGAGCGTTCTAAATACGCGCTCAATGTTATATAATGTCTAAGACACATGCGCGCGTTATTTCTCTGCCACTAATCTCCTCGTGGCACTCCTTTTTGTTTTTCTTCTTTCGTTTCTTCTTTTGGAGTTTCTTCTTCGTCGTCGTCTTTGTCGGTTTCGAGACGACGACTTTGACGAAGAAACTTTCGAAAGGCCCCGCCTTCGAAGAACTGTTCCGGGAGGAAAAATTCAACGTTGCAGTTTCGAGCGAAAGCGATATCGGCGTCGGAGTGGTCCTGCGGACGATTCGCCGCGTCGCCGACGTAGAATGTGCTCGTTATTTCGTCCTCGCTCGTTTTTTTTTCGTTTCCTAATAATTTTTCTTCTTCTTGTATTTTTTCTCTCCTTCGCGAAAGCATCTCTCGCCACATGCCGACGTTTGGTTTGCGGTACCCTTTGACGTCTTTCTCGCCGGATTGCGTCGCCGCGTAAAAGTCAAACTTGGCCTCCCCGAGCTGTTTTTTGTCATCAATGAAAAGTAGGAAAAGAAACGACCACGATCAAAAGTCAGCGCGATGAAAGGAGTAAGAAACGAACAAAAAACGCTCGCGAAGAACGAAGCGAAGACCAAGAAGCAACAACAACAACGCACGTACCTCTCCCGATAAAATCTCAATCCGTTTCCGAATCTGTTCCGCTTTCTTGCCACCCACCGCGCTTTTCACCATCCCTTGGTTCGAAAAAATCACAATCTTATACCCATTCTCATGTAACGCGTTCAAAGCGGTTCTCACCGACGCGTCTCGAAACGTAAAGTCGTTCTCGTGCGTCAGGAACGGTTTCTTGCCGGATTTCGTCTTTTGCAACGTTTCGTCGAGATCAAAACAGGCGATTTTGTTTGCGTTTTTGTTCGGGCAAGACGTGTCCTGGCGGAGGAGTAACGAGGCGTGAAGCGTGCGCCACTTTATACACTCGTCGTTCTTCGTCTTTTGTTTCTTATTCGTCGTCGTTTCCGTCGTCGTCGTCTCTTGTTCGGACGACGAAGCCGTCGCGAATTTTCGAATCAGAAACCGCTCCATGATGATGATGTTCCTCTTACTCCTTTTTCTTCGGTTCGTTATGGATAATATCGATGATTTTGCCGCCGAAGCAGCGAAGCGCAAAGATGGAGACGTCGTCTTGTTATGTGTATTTAGAGAGAGAGAGAGAGAGAGAGAGTTAAAGTTGTTTATTGTTTGTTGTTTATTGCGCGCGTAACAACATTTGAGGAGATTTTTCCCGAAAGATTCTCCACTATATCCACTTAAATCTTTTTGCGCTTTCGCATGAAGTATCGCCTTTTCTTTGTAGAATGATGGTGAAGAGCAAACGAAGCAAACGTCAAACTCTCTTATTGCGAGTTTTGTTCGTCCTTTTCGTGGCGGCGTTCGTCTCCGTGCTCCACGACGCGGTGCTCGATGTGATGCAAAAATCGTCCGATTTTGTCTCACTTTCCTTTGGCTTGGGAGGAGCAAAAGACGTGAACCCGAACAGGTTACCGCCTTTGTGCGAGACGAAAACGCTGAGCGTGTTACGCGAGGACCTGTTTAAAGCGAAACCTGGATGGCGGACGCAGTGTTCGGAGAAGTTTAAGAAGCAGATGCAAGTGTCGTCTCGATTTCATTACCAGAGACGAAGAGACGAGGAAGGGAGGGCGATAAAGAAGGTGAAGTTTGAGGAGGTGTTAGTCTCGCTTCCTCCGGTTGGGAGATTGAACAAGTTGGAGCAGTACGCGTACGAGGGGAAAGATTTCGGCGCGTTTGATGATACGGATAAAGCGGTAGGCCGGAAAGCGATTTCGATTTTGTTTAGCGGGCGCGACGGGTTCATCGACGAACAGTTGGCGAGGTTTCGGTATTGCCAGATTGTGGTCGTGACTGCGTCGTTTGGCGCGCAGGATACGTTGCACAGACCGATTGGTGCGGATCCGACTTGGTATAAGCAAGATGACGTGTGTTTTGTGGCGTTTGTGGATAAGCCGACGATTGAAAAGTTTGGGTACCAGAGCGGGTGTTTCGACGCTTGGAACGTGGTCGAGTATTCACACCCGGGGTTCCCGGACAGTCGAATGAAAGCGAGATTAGTGAAAGCGTTGTTGCCATTTCATTTTCCGGAGAGTAAAGTGACCGTATGGATTGATTCAAAGCTAGAGTTGAACGAAGACGCGACGGCGGTGGTTGATGTCTTGTTGAGAGCGAACACGCACCCGAAGATTACCAGGGTGAAGAGACACGAAAGGCCGTACGAGTTTGACGTGGCGGTGAGTGAGAATCATGTCAGGGAGGATGTGTTTGCGGAGGCGGATAAGTTGACGAAGATGTTTCACGGAGCGCTGAGCGTAAACGAGACGTACGATTCGGATCGAAGCCGATGGTTGAGTCAAACCGTGAAAAGGTATAAAGAGGAAGGGTTCCAAGGGAAAGGATTGCCGGATACGGGGTTGTTCATTCGAAGGACGAATGCGATTGGGTTCGAGTTAAGCGCCAGGTGGGCGCACGAAATCTTGCGTTCGCCGTTCGGAAGAGACCAGATTTCGTTTCCGTACGTCAAGTGGATCATGGAGCAGAGAGGATTTGGCGATAGAATTAGAGTGTTTGAGAAGTGTTGGTACATAGCGGCGGTGAACGAAGTCGGACACGCGTCTCGATCCGGAACGGTTGTTCGACGACGATTGCTTTAGTATTCTTGTATATGTATTAGATACTGGTACTAAGTACCAGGTAGTAGTTATTATTTTTACTATACATACTGGTATCACTCTTCTTTTTCTTCTTCACGTGTGACTATAGAACGATACCGTTTCGGTCCAAGGCGATGGCCGACGGCATAATCGGGAAGAACCTTGATATCCTCGCCTTTCTTGATGTGCCGAGTAGGGACGAGCGCTATGCATCTACCTAAATACGGGCTAAAATACGTGCGGCGTTTAACGTTTGCGTCTCTTACATTCCGCACGATAGTTGCCTCGCACCCCAACGAGTGTTCTAACTTCCTATCGTATTCAAAAAAGTAGCCTCCGATGGCGACATTTTCCCCGTCGTTCGTCTTCCTTCCCTTCTTTTTCCCTCGACCGTTGCCATCGTCATCGTCATCGTCATCTTCATCTGAGGAAGTTAAATCGTCCAAAACAGTGATTCTTTGCTCTGGAAACCACCTCACTTTACTCGCACCTTTATCGTGTCGAACGAGAGTACCCGTCACTAACGCCACAAACTCTACAGACTTTGTGTCTTCGCTCCATCTCACGTCTTTCCTCGCGACCAACTTACCCTTCACCATCTCCACTATTTCACGCTCCCTCGGATCTCTCTTATCATCCTCAAATATGCATCCCCGAATAGCTGATTTTACCGGCGTGTTCTCAATGTATTCTTTCACACTCTCTCTGCTCAAGCCTTTCTCGAAATACTCCGCCGTATCCTTCAGCAACCTTCCTTCGACGAAAATCCCCCGCAACGCCGGTCGATTCGATTCGTCCCAATACTCTAACACACTTTCTTTCGCTAAAGTATTCGATTTAATCCTAGTGCTACTACTCATTGAATACATGTACACGCAACAGCCGTGCATCTTCCCTTCTTTAAATCCCCCGAAAATTTCGCCGCCGTCCCGCACGCGTTCGTAACACAGTTTCCCTTCTCTTTTGTTCTCTCTGTAACTGCCGTGGTACACGACACCATTACCATCCTCTTCGTCGATTTCCACCCCAAACTGAATCTCTCCTCTTTTCCACGCGCCCAATAACTTCAACCCACGTCCGTTGGAGAATTCATTCTCGCATCCATCGAACAAATCATCCTTCCATTCTCCTTTAAACTTCGCGCAAGTTGTTTTTAAGTTTTCCCCGAACGGGGAATCCCCTAGAATCAACTCACCTCTTCCGTGTCGTTTTCCTTCTCGAAATTGACCTTGATACAGCCCACCTTGGTCGTGATACAGAACAGACCCGTTCCCGTGAGGTACATTTGGGTTGCGCTTGGAATATTCGCCGACGTACGCGAACGCGAGTTCCCCGTTCATTCTCTTTCGTAGACCAAATTGGGGGATTGAGTTTTATAGTGGAGTAATAAGAGGGAAGGAGTTTTACTGAGTTAACAACATTTTACGCTCGCCGCACATCTCTCTCTCTCTCTCTCTCTCTCTCTCTCTCTTTTAAACTTGTTAAAAGTTTAATTCGTCGTAATTGCAAAGCGTGCACGTGAACTCTTGCATTTGTCTCTCGTTTTTCTTTCTTTGAGATTCTCCCCGTCTCATCTCGCTCTCGCCGCTTTTAGTTTGGCCCCGTCCCGTTCGGATCGTAATCTTCCGCGGCGGTGATGGTACCGGTGACTGTTGTTATTTCAAAAGTTCCGATGATTGGGGATGGTGCTTCGGCGGTAACCTCTTCTTCCTCCGTCGTTGGCGGTACTTCTTGTTCTTCTCCGTTTATTACTGGTTGTGGTTCGAGTTCTTCTTGGAGGAGCTTTCGACCGGGAGTCTCTTCGACGATCATCCCGATGTCTTCAATTGGAGCCGGCGCGGGCGCGGGCGCTTCGGCGATAGGTGCTTCTGTCGGCGGAACTGCAATAACTTCGTCCATCATGACGTCACCTTCTTCTTGAAGCAACTTTCTTACTGGCGGAATAACTTCTTCGTCGAGAATCTCTTCGTCGGTCGTGGCAGTCGGCGCCGGCGCCGGCGCCTCGCCTACGTCCATAGCGCCGCGACGGTTGAAGGTAACGGATCCGGCATCCCAGTCATATCCGGCATCATACCCTCCACCATCTGGAGCAACTTTCTCCTTACCGGTGGTAAAATCTCCTCTTCTTCCGTCGTCGTCGCCGGCGCCGGCGCCGGCGCGAACATCTCGTCATAGATTTCTCCAAGAATTTCCTCACCAAAACTTGGAACTGGACCGTTCCCGAGTTCTTGCAAAAGCGATCGACGACGCTTCTTCGCTGGAACCTCTCCTCCTTCGACAACGATCGTCGATTCTTCCTCCGTCGTCATCATTGTCGGTACCGGTGCCTGCGCCGGTGCCATTGCCATCCCGTAATCTCCTCCTGTCAGATCTTGCTCTTCGAGAATATCTTCGCTTGGGAAAGTTTCTTCTTGGAGAAGTTTTCTTCCTTCAACTCCTTTTATTAAAAAACCACCGGACGACGACGAAAACAACATCGAAAACATCATCGTCGTCGCAAGGACGAGAAGTGTCATCGCATTGAGCGATTTGCTTTGAGACATCGTGTGGATGATGTCGCTGTTGATGAATGTTGCTGTGATGTGTTTGTTACTTTTTGTGAAGTATTTTATAGATACGAAAAAAGTATCGAGACGAGTCGTCAAAAAATACGAGTACTCGAAAGAAGAGAAAGGTTTAATAAAAACATGTCGGAACCACCGTCTGTGCTGTTTAAAGTGTTCACGTTAGAGCAGCGCGATGTGTTCGCAAAGCACGTGTTACCTAAACTTGGGACTTGAGAACGAGATAGGTTGAGGCAAGTGCATCGAGAGAGTCGAGTGGCGATGCAAACAGTTCTCTCAGCGAAAGACTATTTTGGTCTTGCGTTTCCCTTTCACGTTCCGACGCATATAAACGAAATCATACAAGCAAGCCGCGACTTGGAGATGGTTCGCTACGCGCATGAGCATCTTCACTATAAGTTTTCAAAAGGAACCGCAAATGTAGCGGCAAATATCGCAAATAAATTAGCCGCAAATGTCGTTGTCGACGATTATGGGATTTTGAAATACGTCGTCGACAACGGAGCGCCTGTTGAACTTAAAACTTTGCATATTTTAAATAGACCTCTATTTGATGAAAAGATTGAGTCGATCGCGTTGAAGAGGGAGAACGTGTTTATTAGAGATCATCATATGTGCACGTATTGCGGACGACGATACGCGAGTGACGATTTGACCATCGACCATATCGTTCCGGCGTCGAAAGGCGGCGAGTGGTCGTGGACGAATTTAACGGCAGCGTGCGCGAAATGTAACAATCGCAAAGGAGCACCTCTCGATTAAACGTATTGGGTTTTGGGATTAATTGAAGTCATCAAACCGACCCTCGATTTCGAGATAAAAACGCGTTCCTCCTCGGATGCTTCGTCGAGAACAACTTCTCAACTCGAGAACACTTGAACAACACTTGAACTTCTGAATTTTGAGACAAAATGAGCAGCTGAACAGTCAAAATTTACGAAAAAAAGTCAAAACATTTCACAAAACGCCAAACACTCTGTTTGTTACCACACCTCTTTCACGCTCTATACGCTCTCCTGAAATGCACGCGTACTTCGGTCACGACAATACGTAAGCGTTTCTTTTGTTGTATTCTTTCTCTTTCTTATTTCCTTTTTACTTTTTCTCTCTCCTCTCTTTGTTGCGAGAATATAAATGCATTTCCCGAACCACATCACTAACGGGGAACTATCACTTTGATGATACGAACACAGAACGGCAATATCGGCGAACGCGTTCGCCTCCGGCGGCGACCAAAACTGCGGCAACGTCATGACCGGACGAAATACCTCGAGAGTTTTACAAGCGCCCGGTGGGACGCAAAGCTTCACGCTCGGGAACGAAGAGGAGGAGGCGTATCTCGGGTCGTCCAGATTAGCTGCCCAACCTTCTTTCCCAACTGTTTCCGGGAGACACAACGACGACGAAGAGGAAACGTTTTCGAGCACGATCGACCCGTCCGCGTTAAAATCGATGACTTTACCAGACCTGAGAATACTCTGCCGGAATAATCACATTCAGCCCGCCGGGTGTAAAGAGACGCTGGTGGAAAGATTGGAAGAGATGATCGCGCGCGGCGTGAGCGTACTGGCGGTCAAGACAAAGACCAATCCGGCGAGTAGTCTCGGACCGCCTTCCTCCTCGACGACGAAGAACAACAACAACACCGGGAATAGTACTACCACTCTTAATCGCGTGCCGCTGAGCAACGAAAACAATAACAACAACTACGTGCGGTCGAATTCGCAAAACGTTGGGAACTTTTTAACCGGAAGGAACTCGTCCAGAGTGTTAGCGCCGCCCGGTGGCGCTTCGAGTGGCATTTTTTAGATTCTGTTTCGTTGTAAATATCTTCACAATTTACTCGCTAATTCAAGTTCGAATACTCGCTTTATTTCGATGATGATGATGCGTTCTCTCGCGCACGTTTCGTCCTCCTCCTCCTCCTTAAACTCGGTATCGTTGTCCGGAGCGGCCATGATGACGCGCGGGCGCGAGAGGAGCACTACTCTTCCTCGCATCATCAAAAATGGATGCACCATCGAAACCATTCTTTCCCGAGACGACGGGGAAACCACGATCGCGTTTAACCACCCGCGAAGAAGAAGAGACCTAATGATGATCGCAGTCGGAGTCTCCTCTTCGTTGTTGTTTTCTGGTTTCGTTTTCCCAAACGCCCCGTTCGCGTGGGCGGCGGATGATGAAACGAATCGAGTAATTACGAATCAAGTGTTCTTTGAATTTGCAATCGATGGCACAAAAATCGGCCAAGTCGTGGTTGGCGTGTACGGGGACGAATCAATAACCGCGCGAAGATTCCTCGCTCTGTCGAAAGGAATCCAAGGGCTTTCGTATCGACGAAAACCAATCATTGGGATCGAGGAGAACGAGGACGAAACGGTCGAGACGCCTTTGTGGATTACTTCGGCGGCGATTGCCAAGTTTGAAGCGCCCGGGACGGGCGAGGCGATTAATACCGTGCCGGGAGGATTGACGAATGAAGAGTTGTTGAAGGATTTGGGTAAAAGGAAACACGACCGGGCGAATTTGGTGAGCGTTCAGGTGAGAGACGATCCGAGAATGCCAAAACCAGAGCCGAAATCGAAGTTGGTGTCGAACAGAGGGAAGTTTGAGAGGGTGTATGAACCGTTGCCGCCGGAGCCAAACGGGACGAGCTTTTCGATCACGTACGCGCCTTCGGAGGATTTAGACGTGACGAATGTGGTAGTTGGGGAGGTTATTAGCGGGTTTGACGTTTTAGCGCAGATTGGTTCGTTGCCGACGGTGCCAGATAACAGCGATTCGCCGTTTTTCCAAGTTGCGAAGAGCATCGGAGATAAAAGAGCGTTGGTTTCCGAGAAAAGCTTTGGAAAACCGTTTGCGAAAGTGACCTTGTTGAATTGCGGGGAAGTGGCATCCACGAAACCTGGTGAAGAGGTAAAGAGCGAAGATGGAGCAGGCGAAGAGCAAAGCTCGCAGTAACTATCATCTAAGCACACGTTTGTATCTATATGTATGCGCTATAACTAAGGGTATTTATGAACTATGAACTAAATAAACTCGCAAACTTTACTAAAAGGCTCGAGGACGGTACCTTCCCCGCATTCTTCGTCGTTTCCGCGAGCGCATAAGCCAGAGACGCCGCCGAAACGTCTCCAAACGTGTCCATGGCGAGACGCGTGGCGGCTTTTAAAATACTCAGAGACGGTAATTCGAGTAATCTCGAATACGCACACAACAATTCACCACCGCTACTTGGCTGAAATCCATCGTCTTCAGACGCAATCGCTCGCGAAAGATACGCTCTCGTTCTTTGCTCGACTAAGATTTCCGTCGAACTTCGAATGGCGTTGATTAATTTGGCTGGAATCGCCATCGTCGCTAACGCGTCGTTGGAATCGTCTCCGATATCGCTCATGTTGCGCATAAGCGAGATAAACTTTGAAAACGACGTCGTTTTCGTGGTGTCTACTAAATTCGATTCGTTGGTGAAACATCGAGACTCTAGAAACGTCTGCAAGATTTTCACATCCGATGTAAACGCGGAAAACTTTCGAACGTCTGTTTCGCCAATCGCGCGGTTGTCATCGCTAACATCCGAACAAGCTGCGGCGAGATGCTCGAGCGCACTGTATAAGTCCACGTAACATGGCAACGCGTCTGGAATCTCACGTCTCGTGCACTCGCGTTGTGCAGCTTTAGAGAAGTTTACGCGATCAATCCAACTCTTATCAATCCTGCTCCGTTTGAAATCTGGAGGTAACAAAACTGAGGCGTTTGATAAGGCGTCAAATCCAAACATTTCAGAGTGCGTTCGCGGGTTCAAATTTGAACCGCCGCCTTCGTTACGAATGAGTTCAATGTCGAGCGATGCGGAGCTATAGCCGTCACCGACAACGGAAAGGAAAGCATCGATGATGGGTGGACGTAAAGACGCCGCGTTCACGTCGTCCGAAGCATCGTTACTTTGGACCGCAATATCGCCGCGAAGACGTTGCATGACTGGTATTTCCAAGTTGACGATTCGATTCTTTATATCTTCTCCTATACAGGAAAAAAAACGTCTCGATGTCGGCCAGAGGTTCTTAGAAGTCACGCGAATTTCTCGAATGGATTTTGTATCGGGTGCCAAACACGGCGTCGTCGTTTTGATGGTTTTATATTTCCTTCTTTTTGCGTCGACGAGGACCTCAATTTCCACCCACGCAGACGTTTGTGCTTTCGATTCCACATCAACTGTCGTTAACAATCGTTCTCGACTCGCTAACACGTACAAATGTCGAAATGCTTGGCAATGGCACCGGTGGTCGTTGGTGTCGGTTGGAAATCTAGGATACATGGCGATTAAAAGATACGCAATGGCATCATTTTCGGTCGAAAACGTTCGAGCGGCGCCGCCGAGGAAGAGAAACCCGATGGCAGTTTGAATCGCCATGTGTGCACCATAAGACATTCCACTTTTATTTTTATCCTTTTCTTTGTTCGAGGATTGCGCTTGATTCGATTCGGGCGCTTCGAGTCTCGCGCGCAAGTGCCTGAGAAGACGCAACGTGGGGACGTCACCGGTTCCCGCCATGACTGTGGCGGCAGCCATCGCGCAGCATCCGACGCATTTTTCCAAAGTTGGTCTATCGACAACCGCTTTGCGTTCACCTGCATTCAAAGCCGCTTTCTTCCATTCTAGAAATTGTAAGCAGTAATGGCGCAAAGTATTCGCCGCCGTTTCGTCCGCCGTACCCGCGTACCGAAGACCCAAGGAAAGACACGCGCCGGCGATGGCGTGGACGCGAGCCTGCGCTTCCGCTTCGCGGTCGGAACCTTCACGAAAACTTCTCGGTTGTTCGTCGTCATCGGTGTCGTCTCCTTCTACATCGTCGTCGCTCGAAGTATTATTAGTCTTTTTCACGGTATCTTTTGTTTTTATGTACCCTCGATCCAAGTCCTTCGCGGACCGTTTCAAGAGATTCGGACAGTTCGACTCGACCCATTTCCTCGTCGGTCGTACGGAATCCCACAAAATGAGCGATTTGGCGACAACACGAAGTAAAACGAAATCGGGTTGCGTGTGATCTAACTCATACCGCGTTGATGGGACGCACAAATGTTCCGCAGCGTCTTCGTCGTTCGTTTTCAAATACATCAACCCGAGCGCGAGCATCGCTCCAGGGGCGGAAAGGTCCACGTTGACCACGTTACCTTCCAGCACGTAACCGTTACTCATAGATCCGCCACCACCTGCGCCAGTACCACCCCCGGCTCTACCATTCATGATGATATCATCTTCCGTTTGATATTCACTTTCTTCGAAAGTAGCCATGACTGGGTCGTAATTGATGTACTTATCGTCGACGCGTTTGCTGCCGCCCGAGCTACCGTCGGAGTAATAAGTCGACGTTTTGCGTAGAGAAGGACCATTCGCACCTCCATAGTTACCAAAAAATCCTTTCGAGTGTGCAGAACCTCCAATAGCGTATCGTCGCAAACGCTCCTTAATCTTTAAATCGGCCAAACCGATGGCGTTGTCCCCCAACCCTAAAGTGGTCAATCCAAGCGCGAATCCTGCGGCGAGCGTGTAGCCTTCGCGGCCGAAATCGCCACGCTCACCAGACGGCTGCGCGCCAATTTCAGCCAAAAGAATCTCAACCATCATTCTATCCGCCGTACTTTCGTGTAAAATACCAACCGAAAGCAACGCGGCGGCTTGAACGAGCGCGGGAAGTTCGAGCTCCGGGAACGATAACGGATGTCGAGCTGGTAAGTGCAAAAAGCACACGCGTGCCGTGGCCGGGTCAGCGGTACCTCGATTTGCCGCAGCTATACCGATTAATGCCGCAACCGTCGTAGCTTCATGTTCTTGCGCTAAATATCTGTACAAGTCTGTCGCCGTCATTCTGGAGAGGTGGCCGTTCAAGCCGAGCGCCATGAGCGCGCCGGCGTGCGAATGACTCGCCTGCTTTGGTCGATTGAAAACAATCCAAGAACGAGTAACTTCACCATCATTATTATTATTGTTGTTACGGTTGAATGTAGAATCTCCGTTTAGGTCGTTAATTTCATTGGCAGCTTTCAAAGCTAAACCACTGGCGACGCCGTTGTGAAAATCGGGCCAATCTGTGAAATCCGCCTTGGCTTTGGGATTCGCGTTCAAATCTAATCTTAAGACTGCGTTTCGTTGCGCCGGTAATGTTCCAGAGAAACACAATTTCGGAACTCTCAATGGTTCCGTAGGCTTTGGACGCAAAGTTCTCAGCGTCGCCGCACCTCTCCCGACCGGTGCTGCAGACGTTCGAGTGGCACGCGCCCACAACTTTGCCTGTTGCTGCGTCACAGCGTCTGGATCACTAGCCGCGTTCGGGTCATCTTCATTTACAGCCGATGTATTTTGTCCTTCTTGGTCGTCATCGTCACCATCTACATTTGATGCGTTCGGATTTCCCAAGTATATGGGCGCTGGACGTGCCGTGGCGAGTAGATTCCTCAACTCAACGATGCGCCTATCTTTGGGAAACCGAAGCGGACCGACAAACGCCTCGATGTGATCCATCCCGTCGTACGCATCGAAAGCGTCATCGGCGGTTTTCAAACCGACGGCAGACGATGCGGAAGCTCGCGCAGACGCAATTTTCATTCCAAAGTTATCGTCATCATCGTCGTCATCGATACCGTCGCGGGACGATTCAATTTTCCTATTTGCGATGGCGTACATTTTATGTTTCGCCGCAGCGTCGCGCGTGGAAAGCTCCGCCATATCGTCTCTCCCGATGAGAAGATACGCCGACGATGGCCAATTTCTAGGCGGATTTTCGCGACTTAGCCGCAATGCCGAACGAAAGCACAACTGTAAACCGGATGGTAAACGGGCTATTCTCGCGAGCGTAAAATTTCTCTGCGCGGCGAGATAGGCGAATCGGTTCGACGTCTCGAGATGCCTGAAAGCAAACTTCGATTCCATTTTGTAACGATCTCTGTGACTCCCCAAGTTGATGTTATCATCAAGTTCAGCGAATGCTCGCATTGGGGAAAGCTCGTGGCAGCATCGAAGGACATCGCTAGCCCAATCGCAAATGCTCGAGTTGCTCGACTCGATTCGATACATGTCATCGCAAACAACCCTACCGAGAACCTTCGGAAGGTACTCTTCTGTCAAGGTACCTTTCAAAGCCATTTCGCACGCTTTGATCACGTCAAAAATCTTGTGTTCATCAGTAACATGTTCTATATCCGTTGCAATCGGATTACCACACTCGAGCGAATGATACGCGAGTAAATTCCCATGCCCTAACCCTGACGCCAGCTCTCTAATTAGCGCGCCGAGTTTCACGAGCGTCGTCAAACGTTGTGTCGTATCGAGCTTTGCGCATTCATAGGCAACGTGCAAGGCTTCTAAAAACGCATTCGGATCACGCAATACAGACAACGATATCGTTGATGCCGATGTCACTTCTGACGTCGTTTGCCTATTGTGATCTAGCCTCGTAGTTTGTTTGTCCTTCACAGAACCGCCTCTATTCGAGTCAGTAGATTTTCTGTCTTCGAGCTTTCTCAAAAAGGCAAAAGAGTTCGCGTATTTCGAATGCATATCACTTTCTATGGTGAACTGCCAATTTGCATCGTCGTCTTCTAGAATTGTCATCTCGTTCTTGCTGACATTTTCTTTTTCGTCTCGTAATGTTGTTGCCATTGCGTCATCTTTCTCCTCCTCTACCCCTAAAAGGAACCCACACGCCTCTTTCGCGACGGTGCAAAAACTCGCCCATTCCGCATCTGCTTGTAACGAACCCGCGCAGTACTTCTCATACAATCTAGATAAAATCAAGGACTTATCATCGCTTTCAACCATGGCATCAATAACGTTCCTTACCGCCGGGTCCGAAGGAGGGCCAGGGAGAATACATCTAAGCGTCCTTCTCTTCGAATCTTCCGAGACGTCGACGTTAACGAGATTACCTATCGATCCCCAAACTTTACCCGTGCACTTAACTATTGCCGATCGATTAGCGCCCGCGTTTTCTTCGTCGTCGTCATCGATAGCCTGACCTTCGTCCGAATGCAAAACTGCCAAACGACACACCAGAACGTCTTCGTTGTTGCTATCGCGATACAATTCAACGCAGTCGTCCTCACCGACGACGAGAATGTCTAAATACGGCGCTCTTGTCGACTGGACGCTCGTAATTGATGCACACGGTGTTCCCGAGAGCACCCAATTTTGTGTGGACCTTTCGTGACGACTGTTCTTTTTCTTCGCTTTGTTCATCGTCATTGGTGCCAAATCGATACTCGTGCTCATTTTTATCTCAGGGAAACAAAAATGCAAACGCCTGGATCCGCCCGCTCCCGTCGACTCCGCGAACTCTACTTCCATTCCTCTCGCTTTGATGAACTCAACGTTATCTTGCGTGTTCGTAGGCTCCGTCCAAGCTTCAAACAACGCCACGCACTTCTCTCTATAAATCAAATTCGTCGCTAAATTCGCTTCGATATCAATCGAAGACGGGTCCGCGACCGTTTCCGCTCGGAACACGCAAAATGTATTTGATGCAACATTTCTGCACACGATGAGCGCGTCATCCAAATCACTCCAAACAATTTCTACGCCAGATATATCTACTTCACTGTGATCGTTTCCATCACCGCCAATTCTTTTCAACTCGTGCGGCGCATCTGTCGGGTGCTCCACCAAAAACAACTTCCCATCCTCTTCCCTCCTGAATAGCAAACCAAACGCGCACGGCCACATCTCCCGACACCCCTCTGGTCTCGGCACGTCCAAAATATCTCCCGATAACGGATTATACACCAAAACGCCATCTTCGTGCAACGCGCACAAACTCGCCGCGCCTCCCGCGGCACCGCTTCTCGAAAGCCCAAACCGGCAAAACTGAACGTCTAAAACGTCGCTCGGAAGCGCGAGTTTCGCGCGAACCGTTCGCCCGTATTCCGACGACGACATCCAAACCAAAGTATTCGTCGTTCCTTCTTCCAACGTGACAATCTCATCGTGTTCGGCGTTGTGCGCTCTTTTCGCGCGTGCGTTCCTCCTCGCGGACAACCGACTGCCAGGAAAGAGCATAAAAATCTTCTTCTTTGTATTCTTCTCGTCTCGTTTCTTCTTTTCCTCATCGGGTATTGAATAACACTCAAACGCGGGAAAAGGCTCCCCGTGGACGGCGCGAAACCCGCTCGGAACTTGTCCGCCCTCTCGTTTCATTCTTCCTCTCGCGCTTCTCATCTTCTTTATATTCGTCGTCGTCAAACCATCATCCCGTCCGTCGTCGTCGTTCGCGCACTTGTTTCCAAAAAAGTCTATTCTTAAACTTTGAAACTTTTCCCCGACGCCTCTCGTGGCCGTCGTTTGGGTGGTCGTGGACGTCGACAGCTCCTCTTTGCACTTTTCCGCCGCGAAAGAAAAGTCTTGATTCGGAGGAGACGAGAGCGTTGGTCGGTCCATCGTGATTTCTACTTAATACAAAGCGCGTGTGTGTTGTGAGGTGTTGGAGAATTTGAATTTCTGTCTGTCTGTCCTTTACAAATAAATCATAGAAACAAGGCTATAAAAGCTATCGATCGAAAGCATTCAATCGGAGCAACTCGTCGCACCTTCGCATGACCCACACGGCGTTGAACGTGTTTTTATTGTACGAGTTCCTCCCTACGCTGTTTTTATTCCTCTCTAACATAGCTGGCGAGGCTTTCGCGCGGTGCCATTGGTAGCCGAAGATGCACCGCATGGTGTCTAAAATGGAGACGTCGACTTGACGCCGGAGTTCGTCTTTGGTGAGTATAGATTCGGAAACGTTTGGACCGCAGCCGAATTCAGTGGCAAAAGTGCAAAAGTTTTCGT
>Ga0209090_10000405_pt1 | contig 26627 bp, 26 predicted proteins | sample ArcticOcean_MG_C_9_FD_187432 | JGI IMG/M metagenome (GOLD analysis project Ga0209090, IMG submission 187432) | Marine microbial communities from western Arctic Ocean - ArcticOcean_MG_CB2_152 (SPAdes) (version 2) | ecosystem: Environmental > Aquatic > Marine > Oceanic | place: Arctic Ocean... | reverse complement strand
TAATTAATGAAGACAGGCCTGGAGATAAAGCTAAAGTCAAAAGCTTTGTTCGTTCAAGACAATATCCTATTGATGATAATTACCATATCATATTTGATTTTGATAAAAAACTATCTAGACAGTTTAGCGCTGAGCCTATTCCATTAACTCTTATTCTCAAGGGAACTAAAGTCATTTATCGTAAAAGAGGTTTTTATTTAGGCGATGAAGTCGAGTTAAAAAAACAGCTAAGAATAGCATTAAGTGATTAAGAAAATATATATTATTATACTCCTATTTACATCTGCTTATAGTCAAGTAGATATTTCAAATCAATTATCTGTACGATATGGTGATAGTGATAATGATTATAATTATAATGAAATATATCTCGATACAAAATTATCCTTTAATCGAGAAAATTATCGACTAGAATCACTTCTTACTTTTGAAGTCAGTGACCCTGCTGAAATTGGATTAAATGCAAAAGGTCTAGATAGATATTTATTTGGATTCTATAATGATAAATTTTCATTGGAACTTGGTGACATACATCAAACATGGGGAAGAGGATTGTTGTTGAATCAGCTAGATCTACAAAATTTAGATTTTCATACAGGTTCGAGAGGCTTGGGTATGCAAGTTCACAACGAATCATCAACTTTGAATATTATTATGGGTGATACTGCAAGTAGAAAGAGTACTACAGTTTTAGGCGGCTATGATCCAAGAGTACCTAATTATTTTGTTGATCAATTTATTTATGGAGCAGATCTTAGTTTAAATGTTTTAAAATCTAATATAGGAGCAGCTTTCTTGCTTGTAGATGAAAAAGAAAGGTCTTTGTCTCATACTTTAACAAATTTTCGTGTAGATAGATCACATGAATATGGTGAATTTTTTATATCTGTTATTAATAAGGTTTCTGAAAAAGATTCTGGAAACTTGGAAATTTTCTATCCTGAAAAAGATGGTGGAGGTTTTTATATCTCGAATACTAACTACTTAAAAAAGTGGGCATTAACTTCCAGTTATAGAAATTTCAAAATGGACATAAATGATCCAGTAATCCGAGATAATATAGTCGATAATTACGGTCAAGCATTGGACATCCAGCGCTCACCAAGTGGCTTTTATCAACATACGTTTAGATTGTTAAGTAGAAATTCAAAAGAAGTAAATCTTAATGATGAAGTAGGTATAGAAATTCAATTATTGGGTCCTATCAATGATAATGTAAATATTGCAGTTAATTATATGAAATCAAGTAGTTCAAAACGATGGTATAATGGATTGGGAATTGATAATTTATGGTATAGCGATAGCAACTCTATGCCTTCAAGTAGTCAAGAATCATATCCATTTGAAGAGCTGTTTATTGAGGTTAGTGGATATAGTTCAAGTGGTAATATTTTTTACAAAGTTGGTATGGATTTTCAAGATCAAGTCTTTAATGTTTTATCTAATTCAGCCGAAGTAAAATCATTTGAAATCACCGAATCATTTACATTGCCATTTTTAGTAAACTTTAATATCAGTCCATTATGGAATGTTGAAATGCAATTAGAGCTACAAAGACTTAAAACAGGATTTGATACGACAATCCTATCTGATGTTGATGAAATAGATGATAATTATTCATTTACTTCTTTATTGACAGAAGAATATCAAGAAAATCTATTTTTAGCATTATCAGCAAATTATAATCAAAAGTGGTCTTTCAATCTTTCTCATGAATTAACCAATAGCGATGAATCATTGCTTGATGATGGTCATAATGAATCTTTTGATAGCTCAAATGATTGGAATTCAGCATCTATAGCATACAAGTTTGATTCAGATCATACACTTGAATTATTTTATGGCTCTATGCGTGGTGGACTTGACTGTACAAATGGTGTATGTCGATATATACAAGCATTTGACGACGGTATAAGAATTGACTACAGTCTTAATTTAGATTAACTTCGTCCAGATTTTTAAAAAAGTAGATTCTTTTAGGAGGGAAAATACATAATGAAAAATTATAAAACATTTTTAATGATAGGCGTAATAAGCTCTATGTTGATTACGGCATGTTCTAATGGAGGCAGTAGTGTTAATGCTTCTACTGATAGCACTTCAGAGACTGGTGGAAATGATGGTTCTGCAACTAACGTGAAATCAAAAATTTTGATGGAGTTGTTTACGTCAACTACATGTGGACCTTGTTTACCACAAAATAATACTTTAAATAAATACTTAGATCCTACATCGTCTACTTATGCAGGTGATTTAGCTGACGATTGGATTGTATTGAGATATCATGTATGGTGGCCATCTGCAGGTGATCCTTATTATGATTTTAATACTGCTCCAGTAATTAATCGTGAAAGTTATTATGATGTAGGATATGTTCCTCATATGTATACAAATGGATCGACTGATTCTGGTGGTACAGCAACTACATGGAGAAACAATGCAAGGGCAGCGGTTGATGGTCAAACGCCTGTAAATATACAAATAACAGGAGCAAGAGATGGTTATAATCTTAGTGGAAACGTTGCATTCACTTCAGCTTCAGATCTAAATAGTCTTGGGCTTAAATTCTATATTGCCGTAACTCATGATAATTCACAATATCAAGCACCGAACGGTCAAACAGCATTTGATCAAACATTTATTGATTTCTTAACGCTTGATACTACTTCTGATGCAGTTTCTTATGGAGAGCCATTAAATCTAGGTGTAGGCGAAACTCATACAAAAAGCTATAATTGGACATTAGATAGTAATTGGCCAAATAATTCAGGCGTATCTTGGACTAACGAAGATTTAACTCTTGTTGTTTTCGTTCAATTCGCTAATGCGGGAGCGAATGAGAAAAGAATTTTCCAGGTTGAAGCTTTTAGTTTTGATTAATAAGTTTCGGTCTTATTTACATATGCGCCCGTAGCTCAACTGGATAGAGCGTCTGGCTACGAACCAGGAGGCTGTAGGTTCAAATCCTTCCGGGCGTACACATGTCTATTGAAAATCAATTAGGAGCTGTCTCTCATGAAGATTGGATGCGTCGTGCTTTAAGCATTGCATCAAAAGGAATGAGAGAAGATGAAGTGCCAATCGGCGCTATTGTTGTCTATAAGGGGAAAATTATAGGTCAAGGATATAATCAATGCGAATCATTAAATGACTCTACTGCTCATGCAGAAATGTTAGCAATTACAGCAGCATCTAATACCATAGGAGACTGGCGATTAACTGATTGCAGTCTTTATGTTACAAAAGAGCCATGTTCTATGTGTGCTGGAGCTATTATAAATAGCCGTATTGATGCTCTATATTTTGGATGTTATGATGAAGATTTTGGTGCCTGTGGTTCCAAATTAGATATTTGTGGAAATCCTACCTTTAAAACTCCTAGTGTGGTCAGAGGGAATGTTTTAGGTGGAGATTCACTTGTTTTGATTCAAGATTATTTTTTTAAAAAAAGAAAAAAGAAGAAAGATTTAGAATTTTAATTAAAGTAAATACGGTAAAATAGCTTTTCTATTCTTTGGATAATTCTCGAATGTTTTATTATACCATTTATGACCAGCAATAGCTCTTGGAACAAGATTTGCTATAGTCCATATCGCAAAAGATAAACCTGCTAAAGACCATGTCATTAAGGCGAATGCGAGCCATTCCATTATTTCCCCTAAATAATTTGGATATGAGACATATTTATATATAAAACCACGGGGAATATAATAACCTTCCTTTTCAGATCTTAGACGTAATAAAATATTGTCAGATTTAATATTGATAATAGCACCTATAAGAAATAGTATAATACCTAATATAAAATTCCATTCATATATGTATTCCAATGGGTAGGCTTGTATAAAGCCTAAATAATACCCATTGATAAAGCCATTGACTGTATTGAACATAAGTGCTAAAAAAATAATTAAGAGTGGCATTTTAGACGGATTTTTCTGTCTAATAGGATAGATAATACTACGGTTAAAATAATGACCTATCCATAGAGCAAGAAATATGTATGAGACCAAACTTTTTTCTATGGGTCCGGTTAAAAAAAAGTAACCAACCATAATTGGTGACATGATCTCCATAATCAACCATCCTAATTGACTGGGAATCATAATAAAGAACCAAGAACCCCAATTTGATTTAGAAAACTTACCGTATGGTGCAGGTATTTTTAATAAAACAAGGAAGGCTATGAATCCCAATAAGAACCAATAATTTATTCCCGCTTGATAAATTTGTAACATGGACAACAATTTATGGCTAATATTGATTCGTTCAAAGAGCGTTTATGACTAATAAAACAATTATAGTAACAGGTGCAACTGATGGAATCGGTTTAGAGGCAGCTACTAAGATAGCTTCTCTTGGAAATCGCGTAGGTTTGATTGGTAGGAACCCAGAAAAGGGTGCAAAAGCAATTGAACGTATTACAAAATTAACTGGAAATAATAAGCTTGATTTCTTTCAAGCAGATTTAAGTTCGATATCTGAAATCAATAAGCTTTCTGAAGAAATTAAAAATAAATATTCTGAACTCAATGTCTTACTGAATAATGCTGGAGGGGCAAGCAAAGATAAAATTATTACTTCAGAGGGGCTTGAAAAAACATTCGCAACTAATCAAATGAATTATTTTACACTTACCACTAACCTTATGGATATGCTATCAGCATCTGAAGGCTCTAGAGTGGTTAATGTTGCATCCAATGCTCATATTGGTGCAGATATTGATTTTGATAATATTAACGGCGAAAAAGGCTATTCTTTTTGGAAGGCATACTGTGTCTCAAAATTAATGAATATAATGTTTACATATAGATTAGCAGAAATACAGGATAAAGTTACAGTGAATGCATTACATCCAGGGTTTGTCGATACAAACATAGGAGGAAATGAAGGATCTGTTATCAAAAAAATTGTCAAGTTTGGATCAAAGCTTTTTGCGAGAACAGTAGAAAATGGAGCAGATTCAAGTATTTATCTTAGTACTTCAGATGAAGTAAGTAATGTTTCTGGAAAATATTTTTTTAAATGCAGAGAAATAAAATCATCAAAAGTATCTTACAATAAAGAGCAGTGGAATCAAGTGTGGAGTTTGTGTGAATCTTATAAGGAGAAACTATCGTAATGAAGCAAAGAATTCTTATGCGTTCAGAATATGATTTTTTTAATACTGCATCAACTAGATGGAGAGATATGGATGGATTAGGACATATTAATCATACCGTATACTTAGGCTTATTAGAGACAAAACATAAAGAGTTTATTGATCACATTCATGGCGACAACAATGATCACGAGTTTGGTTTGCAGAGTACGGAAGCAGGTTTATTGGCTTCTATGAAAGTTATGTATATAAAACAAGTTCGCCATCCTGCAGAGCTTGATATAGGATATCGCATTACTAGAGTAGGTTCTAAAAGTTACGATGTTCATCAAGCTATTTTTCTAAAAGGAGATGATGAGCCTGCATTCCAAAGTATCCACACATTTGTAATGTTTAACTTTGTAGAGCAAAAATCTATTCCAGTAGGAGATCTTATTAAAAATAATTTAAAAGAGGTAAAATGATTACACTATTATCCCCATCAAAAAAACTAAACTTTAATGAACAGAATATTGTTCACAGTCATACCGAATGCGATTTTATTCAAAGTGCTGAATTATTAGCAAATGAAGCTAAAAATCTTACAGAAAATGATTTAAAAGAATTAATGAGTATTAGCGATAATCTTGCAAAGCTAAATAGGGAGAGATTTGATAGATGGTCTCTACCTTTCAGTCCATCAAATGCAAAGCAAGCTATATTAGCTTTTGATGGAGGTGTATATTCGGGATTAAAAGCAGAAGATTTTAAAGACAAAGATTTTGATTTTGCTCAAGACCATTTGAGAATTTTATCAGGATTGTATGGAATCTTAAAACCTTTAGACCTTATTCAGCCCTACAGATTAGAAATGGGTGTATCTTTTAAGAATAATAAGGGAAAAAATTTATATGAATTTTGGAAAGAAGATTTAACAAAAAATTTAAATAATACTTTAAAAGAGCATAGCAATCCTACAATAGTCAATTGTGCATCAGTTGAATATTTTTCAGCTATCGATCTAAGTAAGCTTGATGGAAAAATTTTATCTATTGTCTTTAAAGAGTATCGAGATGACAAATTAAAGTTCATCTCTTTTAATGCTAAAAAGGCTAGAGGATTAATGACTCAATATATTATGAAAAATAAGATTAATAGCAATGACGATATTAAAGATTTTAACTATGAGAACTATAACTTTGATTTAAAGCTTTCTGATGAATCAACTTTTGTATTCACCAGATGAATAATAAAAAAATAAAGGAAATAAAGATGAAAAAATACAATTTGATGCTATCGGTATTTTTTACAGCTATGCTATTTATTGGTTGTAATAACTCTGATGGTGAAATGTCTAGACAAGTAGGAGACGCTTCAAAAGAAGCTGCTGCTGGACTAGATGCGGCGCATCACGTCATGTTTGATTTAGCTAGAGCTGAATTTGATAAAGGGATTGATAAAGATCCTAATTGTGTGACATGTTATTTAAATAAGGCACATGTAGAACAAGATAGAGTCTTAAAAAGAGAGTTATTAGAAACTGCTCTAGAATTATCAAAACCTGGACATCCAGAAACTATGCTTGCTCAAGCAGCAGTAAATTGGATAAACGGTGAAGGTGATCGATTTGCAGGATATTCTGATTTATATAAAAAATATCCAAATGACAGATTCTTAGCTGCTGGTGCCTATAGAAGTCTTCAACGTGAAGATAAGGTCGAAGAAGCTAGAGAAATGTTATTAGAAGCAGCTGAAAGGCTAAACGCAGGACACTTATACAACTTATTGGCTTATTCTTATATGTGGAATATAGATCCTAAATCAGAAGAGTATGATATGGCATTACCATATATTGAGAAATATATAGAATTAGATCCAAAACAAGCAAATGCGTTGGATTCTCTTGGAGAGTTTTATTTAAATAAAGGAGATTATGATTTAGCTATAAGATACTATATGGAAGCAACAGCAATCGATCCAACTTTTTCATGGGGTCCAAGAAACACCGCTTTAGCTCAGTATCAAGCAAAATTATCTGATGACGAAGCGAAAATTATGCGCACAAGCACAGAAAATGAAGATGCAAATAATGCATTTGATATGGGAAGATGGCAGCTTTATAATTTAGAATGGGAAAATGCATATAAATCATTTTCAAATGCAATTGAACAAGATCCCAACTTTGCACTTGCATATGCAATGCGAGCTAGAACAAGCGGTTTCTTAGGTAATCAAGGTGATATTGAAGATGACCTAGATATTGCTGTTAGCATGTCTTTAAATGCCTCAGAAGATGAAGCTGCAATGATTAATGCAGTAGCTAATGATATGAAAAGTGGAACTAATAGTTTTAATGCATTAAGCGAAGCATTATCTGATAAATATTCAGACGATTCATTTTTAGCATTTGAAACAGTTTTTGCTACAATCTCTGATAGAGGAGCAGATGTGGTTCTCGATAGAGCAAAAGCTTTATATTTAATGAATCCCAACTTTACTCCAGTATTAAATATGATGGGATATGCATATATGGAAAAAGGTGACTTGGATAATGCAGGTAAGAAGTTCCAAGAACAAATTAGGAGAGCTTCTGGTTCAGCAAATCCTTACGATTCAATGGGAGATTATTATTTAGCAATGAAGAATGATTCTGATGCATTAAGATATTTTGAACAATCAGTAAAAATGGGTCTTAAAGCCAGTATTGCTAAAGCTGATAGCTTGAAAAATGAACTAGAAAAAGAAGATAAATAAAGACTGATAAAGAGTGTAGGACAAGTTTCTACACTCTTTCTCTTTTTATCTAAAGATTATTTTTCCAAACCAAGAGGCTAACCATAGCTTCATCTTCATAGATCTTGACATATCATAACATGTAATCAGTCGCGTATCTGCTAAAGCAGCTTCTCTATGTATGAATGAAGATTTATACCAATCAATTTCTGTCATTTCCAGAAATTTTTTCATATTAGGATACCATACTACTCCAACTTCATCCCATTTATCTTTATCTGGACCAATCATTGTTAATCTTATTTTGGACCACCATAATACCTTTCCACCAACTTCTATAACTGCTTTAGTAGCAATATTAGCATATTTTTTATAGGCATCTCTTCCAGATATGTCATTTAATGTAATATCTTTGTATTTAGCATTTTTATTATATGAAAAGAGGTTTATCTGGACGATAGGATTTTTATCATCGTGATTTTCTTTAGCATATTTAATTGTTTGTTCTGTTGGAATTATGAACATTATTTACAACCTTTCATTATTTATCATTATAAAATTTAAAACTTTTATTAAATTGTCGAAAGAAAAGGATTCAATTGAGTAAAAATTATCAAATTTTAGCACTAAAATGGAGACCAAAACATTTTAAAGATGTTGTTGGTCAAGACCATATCACCGAAACGCTACAAAAGGCATTCGAAAAGAATCGTATTGCTCAAGCTTTTTTATTTGCAGGTCCTAGGGGAGTTGGTAAAACAACAACAGCTCGATTATTAGCTATGTCCCTAAATGGTTCAGATACTCCTTCAATAGAGTACGATACTGATTCAGATGCAGTGAAAGAGATTATAGAAGGTAGATCTATGGATGTTATTGAAATTGACGGTGCATCAAATAGAGGTATTGATGAGATTCGTGAATTGAGAGAGAATATTAAATTTATGCCTTTATCAGGCAAGTTTAAGGTAGTTATTATTGATGAAGTGCATATGTTAACAGTTCAAGCATTTAATGCACTACTTAAGACTTTAGAAGAGCCACCTACGCATGTAAAGTTTATTATGGCTACTACAGATATTCATAAAGTTCCACAAACAATTATTTCTCGATGCCAACGTTTTGATTTTTTACCTATGACAAACACCGTTATTAAAGACAGGCTAAAACATATACTTAAAGTAGAGTCGGTAAAAATTGACGACACTTCACTTGAATTGATTGCTAATAAGTCCGATGGTAGCATGAGAGATGCTTTAGGTTTTTTAGATCAAGTATTAGTATTTAGCGACGAAAAAATTACTACAGAGATGGTAATTGATTTGCTTGGCATTGTTCCTACAGAAATTTATTTTAATATTACAGATGCTCTTCACAATAAAGATGGAGATAGCCTTGTTTTATCTATACAAAAAATTAGAGATAAAGGTTATATCATCGAAGATCTTCTAAAAGGTTTGATAGGTCACTTTCGCAACCTTGCTTTACTTCATTATACCAATGGGTTAGGGTTAGCTGGTATTTCACCGGAAGTAGCTAAAATCTACAAGAATATTAACTATGAATGGACATTGAAAGACGTAGTAAGATTGTCAACAAATTTGTCAGAATTATACTCATCAATTAAGCAATTTTCAGATCAATATTTAATTTTTGAAATGACATTAATTAAATTGCTACAATTTGATAACAGTATAGATATTGAAAAGTTTTTAGAATCAGATATTGCTGAAAGTCCCGCACCTGCAAAGTTGGCTAAGAAGGTTGTTCCAAAGGTAAAGTCGGCACCTAAAGTTGAGATTGATCATAAAGAGCCTGCTAAAGAGGAAAAAAAGGTAAAAAAAAGTCCCTCTAAAATTTCTATAGATGATATAAAAGATTCTTGGAGCCAAATTCTAAAAAAAGTCTCTAAAGAAAGAGGGTCTATTGGAGTTTTGTTAGAAACATGTATCGTTGGCGATCTAAAAGATGATACTTTAGAGTTGATATCTTATGATAGTAATGAGTTTAGTCAGAAACTTCTTAAGGATCCTTTTATCTTATCTACAATAAATTCAGTTTTAGGGGTTTCATTGAAGGTGAATATTGTTGTCGATACCAACGTGGCAAAAATTGAAGAAGATATAAAAGAAGAAATTAATCAAGATGATATTGTCAAATTATTTGACGGAAAGGATTTTGCATAATGTTTGGAAATATGAAAGAAATGATGAAGCAAGCGCAGAATATGAAATCTGAAATGACTAAAATTAAAAAAGAATTAGAGAAGGTTGAAGTTGAAGGATCTTCTTCTAATGGATCATGCGTTGTTACTATGACAGCTGATATGAAAACTACTAGAGTTGAAATTCAAGAGACATTACTGAGTAGTGATGCATATATTATTGAAAATGCAATCAAGGTTGCTGTTAATAATGCGTTAGAAAAAGCAAAAGACACTTCTGCAAAAAGACTTAAATCTGTAACAGGTGGCTTAATGGATAATATCCCAGGAATGTAATGAGTAAAGTAGTAGTATATATCGACCAATTAGTAGAGGCTTTAACAAAATTTCCTGGAGTAGGTAGAAAAGGAGCTGAACGTATTGCATATTTTATTGTTCGCTCTAATAAATCTGTTGCAAAGGATTTGATAGTTGGATTAGATAATATAAGTGAGAAATTATCTAACTGCGATAATTGCGGAATGATCTTCTTAAAAGAAGATGAAGACTGTAGTTGTAATTCAAATCGAAATGTCTCATGCTTATGCGTTGTTGAAAATGTTGAGGATGCTGTAAAGATTGAAAATACCAATAGTTATGATGGTTTATATCATGTTCTTGGAGGCGCCATATCACCATTAGATGGTATAGGTCCGTCAGAATTATCATTTGATAAGCTTTTAAAGCGCATTGATGATAAGTTAGAAGAAGTTATTATTGCTACAAATCCAAGCACGTCAGGTAATGCAACTGCGATGTATGTAGAAAAAATATTAAAAGATAAAAAAGTAATTATTTCCAGATTGGCAGTAGGGTTACCTGTTGGCAGTAATCTAGAATATATAGATGACAAAACAGTGACTACCGCTATTCAGGGAAGGGTAAAGCTCAATTGAAAAACTTTATCAATTTTTTAACTTATTCTCGCATTATTCTTACTCCATTTATTATATATCTTATCTATATCAACAGCTATACAGTAGCTGCAATAGTTTTTGCTTACTGTAGTTTTAGCGATGTTGCAGATGGAAGATTAGCCAGAAAACATAATCTTGTATCTGAAAAAGGTAATTACCTTGATCCTTTAGCAGATAAAATTCTCATGATAGGTACACTAACGATATTAGCTTATCAAGGAATAATATTACTTTGGGCTTATAGTATTATTATCGGTCGCGATATTTTAATTACGATTTATAGAAGCTATCTTATTGGAAAGAACAAACCTCTGGTAACATCTCAATATGGAAAATGGAAAACTGTATTTCAGCATGTTATGGTTATTGTTATATTATTAAACAATCCTACACAAGATATTATTAATCTAATCGTTTCATTTAATGCAATTTATGCAGCAGCAACAGGGGTTGAGTATGTCATCAAGAATGGATTTTAAAAAAATATGAATTATCAACTTGCAACTCTCTTTGGTCTAGGTAGGCTTCCAGGAGGAGGAACATGGGCTTCTTTATTTGTTTTGATAGTAACTATCTTATCTAAAGATCCATCTAATACACTCCTATTCTTCATTTCTATCACACTTCTTTTTACACCTGCTATATATAAAAAATCATTACCTTTATTTAGCTCTAAAGATCCTAAGGAATTTGTATTGGATGAAGTCATTGGAATGGCTCTCGCTCTTATTGTAGTGCACACGTTTTCTAGTATTTTTGGAGGTTTTATTTTTAATCTTCCTGATTATATAAATAATCAAGAACTCTTATTTTTTACAACATTTATAGTATTTCGAATTTTTGATATAAGCAAAATAGGTCCTGTTGGTTGGATTGATGACCCAAATACTGCACCAGTATGGTGGAGTAATATTGATAGTAGTGCTAAGGATTCTGCGTATATGAATGTTATAGGGGACGATATCATGGCAGCGCTATTAACTGGTATTGTTGTTATTTCTATTTTAAGTACTTGTTTGTGGGTCATATAATGAAGATTGGAATCATAACCATTGGAAATGAATTATTGAGCGGATTTACCATTGATCGTAATTCTGCTTGGATTGGACAAAAGTTGTTAGAGTCTGGTATGAAAGTACATGTAAGACAGACTATCCAAGACGATTTAGCTGATATCTACGAGACTCTTGAATCTATGTGGAAAGATTGGGAATGTGACTGTGTAATAGTCACAGGAGGCTTAGGTCCAACTGTTGATGATATTACTATTTCTGCTTTTCTAGAGTATTTTGATGACAAGCATGAATTTGATAAAGAATATTGGAGCATACTCAAAGAACGTTTTCAAAAGCTCAACTTTAAGATGCCAAACTTAAATAAGAATCAAGCTTACAAATCAAAAAACGGTAAAATGATAACAAATCTAGTAGGAACAGCCAGAGGGTTGCACTACATAAAAGATCATTCATCACTTTTTAAAACTGTGAAAACTGCTTTGAAGGGTGGTCCTAAAAAAAGCCATTTTTTTGCATTACCAGGAGTTCCTCAAGAAATGAAATCTATGATGAAAAATTATGTTTTACCTATTCTTGAGAAAGACTTAGAGAATAAAGTGGTTTGCAAGTCGATAAGGACTACTGGAGTGCCAGAATCTATTCTTCAAGAAAAAATATCTGATATTATAGATGCGAATAAAGATAAGTGTGATATTGCATTTTTACCGCATCGTATGCTTGGAGTTGATATTCGATTAACAACTCAAGATACAGACTTTCTGGATAGCTTGCTTAAGTCTATTGTTAAAAGAATTGATAAATATGTCTATGGGTTTGATTCTGATAAATTAGAAGAGGTTGTTGCAGATCTTTTAATCAAAAATAATGCAACAATTGCTACAGCTGAATCTTGTACTGCAGGTTTATTAAGTGTTAGGCTTACAGATGTTCCTGGTAGCTCTGAATACTTTAATGGAGGTATTGTGTGCTATAGCAATGAATTGAAACACGATTTAGTGAATGTTAAGCAAAATACCCTAGATCAATACGGAGCTGTGAGCGAAGAAACTGCCGGTGAATTAGCTGTTAATATTGCCAAGAATTTAAAGAGTGAAATAGGTGTAGGTATAACGGGAATAGCGGGTCCAGATGGCGGAACTGAAAAAAAACCAGTAGGATTAGTATTTGTTGGAATATCTTATAAAAATAATGTATATATTAGGAAGTATAATTTAACACCAAACCGTAATATCAATCGCGAATTAACAGTTATTTTATGCTTAAATGAGATAAGAAAAATTTTAAAAAATTCTAAATAAAAACAAATTTAAAAAGGGAAGAGTCATGGCAACAAAAAAAGAAGCAGCAAATAAAACCAAAGTATTAGATACGGTACAACAGGATATTAATAAGGCATATGGCGAAGGCTCAATCATGCGATTAGGCGGAACGGCTACCTTGGATGTTGAGGCTATTTCTACAGGATGTTTATCATTGGATATGGCTTTAGGTGTTGGTGGAGTTCCAAAGGGACGAATTGTAGAAGTTTTTGGACCAGAGTCTTCCGGAAAAACAACTTTAGCTTTACATATTATTGCTGAGTGTCAAAAAAATGGAGGTTCAGCTGCATTTATTGATGTAGAAAATGCTCTAGACCCTATATATGCAGAAAATCTAGGTTGCAAACCAGACGACTTATTAGTTTCTCAACCAGATACTGCGGAACAAGCATTAGATATTTTACAAAAATTACTTGAGACAGGTGCACTAGATGTAATTGTTATTGATTCGGTTGCTGCACTAGTTCCTAGAAAAGAATTAGAAGGTCAAATTGGAGATCTTACTGTTGGGCTGCAAGCACGTTTAATGTCTCAAGCTTTACGTAAGCTATCTGGACCTATTAACAAGTCAAGAACATGTGTTGTTTTTATTAATCAAATTAGAGAAAAAATTGGAGTAATGTTTGGTAGTCCTGAAACTACTCCAGGTGGAAGAGCTTTAAAGTTTTATGCATCAGTTAGATTAGACATTCGTAGAATTGCCGCTATTAAAGAAGGTACAGATATGACTGGAAATAGAACAAGGGTGAAAGTTGTAAAAAATAAAGTTGCTCCACCATTCAAAATGACTGAATTTGACATTATGTATGGTAAAGGTATATCATATGAAGGTGACTTGCTTGATCTCGCACTACAAGGTGGTATAGTAGATAAAATGGGCTCCTGGTTCTCTTATAAGGGTACTAAAATAGCTCAAGGAAGAGAAAAAGTAAAAATACTTCTAGAATCAGATGATAAACTAGTCAAAAACGTACTTTCTGATGTGAAAAACTATCTAGGGCTAGCTTAAGCTCTACTTAGACACTAGTGGTTAAAAGTTTAAACATAGGGGATCGAATCGAAGTTGAGATTGGTCCTATTGCTCATGGGGGTCATTTCATATCCCGCCATAATGGTCAAGTTGTCTTTGTTCGACATGGTATTACAGGTGAAAAAGCTATTGTAGAGATTACATCTGTATCATCAAAATTAGCTCACGGAGATGCCGTAGAAATTTTAGAAAAATCAACCGAAAGAATAGAGCCTGCTTGCAAGTATGCTATTCCAGGTGGATGTGGAGGTTGTGACTTTCAACATATCGCTTTATCTGCTCAACAAAAAATGAAGTTAGATGTCGTTAAAGACCAGTTTTTACGTATTGGGAAAATAGAAGTTGATCCTGAAATGATTATAGTTGAGCCTAAAGATGGCTTGCATTGGCGAACTCGTTTTGATTTTGCAGTTTCTAATAATGGCCATGTCGGTTTATATGCCTCAAAAACAAAAAAAATTATTGAAATTGATGAATGTCTAATCGGTCTTAAGGAGATTAATACTCCTGAAGTATTTAACAAAAAATGGAATGGAGATGATCGCGTTAGAGTTGCTGTATCTAGTTCAGGTCAAAAGAATATATCCAGAGGAAAATTTACTATTTCAGGTCCATCAAAACTTCGCGAAGTAATTGGCGAGAATACTTATAACATTTCTTCACATTCATTCTGGCAAAGTCATATACGTGCACCAAAAACATTAACAGACTTATCCTTAGATTTTATGAATTTAAAACCCGGAGACATTGTTTGTGATTTGTATGGCGGCGTTGGATTGTTTACTATGCCAATTGCAGAAAAAATTGGAAATCATGGACATGTTCATTTGATTGAACTAAGTAATCAGGCTACTAGAGATGCATCAAAGATATTTAAAGGATATAATAATGTTTCGATTCACAAAGGTTCTGTGGATAAAAAATTACGTTATATTCAGGATATTGATGTTATTTTGCTAGATCCGCCTAGGACTGGAGCTGGTAAGATAGCTATAGATCAAATTTCCTCTAAAAAGCCTAGAACTATCGTTTATATTTCATGTGATCCAGCATCACTTGCTAGGGATAGTAGGTTTTTAGAAGATTCTGGATATTCTTTAGATAAGATTACTGCTGTTGATTTATTTCCAATGACACATCATATCGAATGTGTTGTAAAGTTTGTACTTAAAAACTAACTAGTACTTTTCAAAATAATCGCTAGATAAATCTTTTAGCTTATTACTTAATAGTATGATAGCAAGTAAGTTTGGAAAAGTCATGAATGCTAGAGCTGCATCTCCAAATATCCATACCTGTTCTAAGGTTAGCATTGATCCTACAAAAACCATAAATACATAACAGTATCTATAAATAGAAATCGCACCAGTTCCAAATAAATATTCTGTAGCTCTTTCTCCATAAAAAGACCAACTAATAGCAGTTGATAAAGCAAACAATACCACAGCCATTGTTACAATTTCAGCTCCATAAGGTATTCCGAGATCAAAGGCATGGCTTGTTAAAAGAACTCCCGCTTTTAAGTCTGTTATAGATGGATCAATTCTTTGGCTATAGAATTCAGTTAAATGCCATGAATTAGTTACCATTATAACAAGCCCTGTTAATGTACAGATAATAATAGTATCAATATATGGTTCTAGAAGAGCAACAACGCCTTCTCTTACAGCATATGGTGTCTTCGCTGTTGAATGTGCGATAGCAGCAGATCCTTGTCCAGATTCACTTGAAAATAATCCTCTTTTCACACCCATCATCATTGTATTTAAGAAAGCAATGAACGCACCGGCTGCTACTCCAATGGCAGGCTCCTTAATAGAAGGAGGGTTAAATGCCATTGTAAAAATAGTATTAAAAGATTCGCTAACATGTTCATAGTTAGATATAATTATAAAGAGAGCACAGAATACATAAATTGTAGCCATAATTGGCACTAAATAACTTGTTACATTACCAATACGTTTAATTCCACCAAGAATAACAGCTCCAACGATAGCAGCACATGATAGACCTATAATAACATGCATTAAAGAAATATTTGATTCACTACCAAGTAAGGTGATTGAACTTGTAGCCATAATAGCATTATCAGATCCAGTAATCGTTTCTATCTGAGCATATAATTGTTGTGTTAAAGTGTTAGATTGAATTGCATTTCCAGTAAAGAATGAGCAGATAATAGTGAAACAAGCAAACGTAGCAGCTAACCATCTCCATTTAGGCCCTAAGCCATTTTCGATAGTATACATAGGTCCACCAGCAGTATTTCCAAGAGAGTCAGTTTCTCTATATTCTAACGCAAGAGTACATTCTGCATATTTTAGCGCTGTTCCAAAAAAAGCAGTAATCCACATCCAGAATAATGCTCCTGGACCACCATAATAAATAGCAATAGCAACTCCTGCAATATTTCCAATACCGACTGTTGCTGCCAATGCAGTTGATAGTGCTTTAAAGTGATTTAAATCACCTTCATCTTCAACGTGATCGTAATCTCCTCGCGTTACTCGAATTCCATGTAAAACTCTTCTTAGCTGAGGAAAACCTAATTTAAATGTCATATAAATACCTGTTCCAAGCAATGCAACGACCATAAATGGAATACTGCTTATAGGATAGTCTGCTTTAAAATTATCTGGTAGTAAATTTCCAGGAAAAGACCATGCTGAATCATAAAAATGAACTCCTTGAGTTACAAGTAGTATACCTATAATACTAAATATGATTGCGGAAAGTTTAATTTTTGACATGCATGAATATTAAAAATTTTTTTTAAAAGTAAACATGAATTTTATTATTAATTTACTTTTCATGTTAATTGCAGGAGTAGATGAAGTAGGTAGAGGTGCGCTGGCTGGTCCAGTGGTAGCAGCAGCAGTTATATTAGATAATGATATAGACGGCTTAAATGACTCTAAAAAATTAACAGAAAAGAAACGTAATACACTTTTTCAAATTATTAATGATACAGCATTATCTATTGCTGTAGGCATTAAATGGAATGACTATATAGATGATGTTAATATAAAAGTCGCATCAGAGCATGCAATGATTGATGCAATTAATAGCTTAAGTCTTCAACCAGATAAGGTTATGGTAGACGGATTTCCTTTAGATATACCAATCGAAAATGAAGGTATTATAAAAGGAGATCAAAAAATTAGATCAATTATGGCAGCTTCTATTATCGCAAAAGTTACTAGAGATGAAATTATGCGTTCATTTCACTATATTTATCCTATGTATGGTTTTAATAAAAATAAAGGATATGGAACTAAGCAACATTACGATGCTCTTAAAGAATATTCTTACGTATCAATTCACAGGGAAACATTTAAGCCTATATCTGGTATGATAAGTAGATGAAGAAAATTATATCAGAAATAAAATCATTATTAGCGCTTATCCTGATTGTGCTCTTTCTTAAGGAAACAGTTGTGGAGCTCTATATAGTTCCAACTACTAGTATGGAAAGAAATATCTTAAAAGGAGATATGTTAGTAGGAAGTCGTTTCGCTTATGGTATGAAATTGCCACAAAAAATTTGGGTACCATTTACAGCTATTAGCATCCCAACTTTTTTACCTGACTATCGATTTCCAGCATTTAAAAAGGTAGAAAGAGGAGACGTAGTTGTTTTTGAATATCCAAGAGATATTGTTTATAAATATGTAAAACGATGTATAGGTATTGCTGGCGATAGAATTAGAATAGAAGATAGAAAAGTTTATGTTAATGGGGCTATAAGTGAACTTCCTGATGGAGGTCAATTTCTATCAAGCTCCTATTCAGAGAAAGATATTATAGATCAAGATATTTTCTTAGGTGCTAAGGGTGATAATTCTGGTGTTAGTGGTAACAAGGATCAATATCCTGAAATCATTATTCCTAAAAAGGGAGATTCTTTCCTTTTAGATGAATATATGGATTGGCAATTGGTCATACCTATTTTATTGTATGAGGGTAATAAGGTAGAATTGATTTACAAAGAAACAAAATTTGCTTTCACAAATGAGAGCCCTAGAGATATTTTTAGAAGAACGGGTGATAGGTCCATTTTTAAAGCTTATGTTCCTACGGATGGAGCAACTTTGATTAATCCATGGTCTCCTATGTTCAAGAAAGAATACATTCAACATCTTTACATAAACGGAACATCGATAACAGACATAGATTCATACGAAGTTCAACAGGACTACTTTTGGATGATGGGAGATAATCGAGACAATAGTGAGGACTCTAGATACTGGGGATTTGTACCAGAGAGTCATATATTAGGTCAACCAGTTATTACGTGGTTTTCAATTAATCTTGATAGTTATGCTCCAAGAATTTCACGTATTGGAAAAATTCCTAATTAGAAAAAAAAAGTTTTCATATTGGGTTTTCATTGATTAGTTTCGGTGGACTTAAAAAAACAACTGAGGTATTATAAATGTTAACTAGTACAGAAAAGATTCTTAGCGTTGTAGCTTTAGCCCTTACCGTTGCGGTAGGTTTTTCATTATTACAATATAATTCTGCAATGGATGAAATGACTCAATTAAGACAAGAGCAAGTTGAGCATGTAGATATGGTAAATCAAGAATTTAAGCAGAGAGTAAAAGCCGTTGAGCTTGAAAATATTGGCCAAGGAAAAGAAATTAAAAGAGGTCAAGATAGAATCACTGCTAACACAAAATTAATTTATACTAAAGCTGACTCTCTTGGCAGCTTAATTGACGATCTAGCTTATGAAATTAAAAGAGTTGATCGTGACTTGACTAAGAAAATTAAAAATGTTCAACGTGACTTAGAAGGATTAGAAGACAATTTTGATTCTGAAAAACGTAGAACAAGAAGAGCTCTTTCAGATATCAAGAAACAGCTTAAGAAATTAGATGCAGCAGTATTCCCGCCAGAAGAAGAAGTTGAAGGCGATAAGAAGAAATAACGTTTAATTTGATCATGATTTAAAAAAAGGGCTTTTTATAAGCCCTTTTTTTTGTACCGAGAGTCGGGCTCGAACCGACACGAGGAAACCCTCACCGGATTTTGAATCCGGCGCGTCTACCAATTCCGCCATCCCGGCAAAAATGTTGACAAATTTCACGTAAATTATGTAGCTTGTCAATAGTAGAGTATTTAACGAAGGAGAAAAAAGTGTCATTTAAAACCGTACCAGGAATGTTTCAACATTTAGTAGAAGAAAGACCAAACCTTAAAACCTTTTTTACGAAAGGTGCAAATGGATGGGAAGGCATTGAGTTAATAGATTTACAAAAATTAGTTGAAGATTTTGCAAATGGATTAAAAAATTTAGGTATTAATCAGCATGAGAAAGTAGCAATTGTCGGAGCAAATTCTCGTCAATGGGCTATTTCAGACTATGCAATTGCACATATTAGAGCTGTTTCTGTTCCAGTTTATCCAACACTTATTCCAGCTCAGTCTAGATATGTGGTAGATCATTCAGAAAGTAAAGTTGCAATAGTACAAGATGCTATTCAACTCGATAAGGTTTATCCTTTGATAAATGATGCAAATTCAAATTTAAATACTATTATAGTTATGGATGATAATTATGATGGTACCAAAGAAAATGTTGTAAAATTTTCTGAAGTCTTTAAGATGAAAGATGAAGTACATGATATCCGCGAGCTTTCAAAAACAGTAGTAGAGGATGATTTATTAACACTTATTTACACTAGTGGTACTACAGGAAATCCTAAAGGTGTTATGTTGAGTCATGCAAATATTTGCAATAATCTTCTTTCAATTGATAGTATTATTAAAGCAGCAATGGAACTTAATCCTGAATTAAAGCCAGCTGATGGTATAGAAAGATTTGTTTCATTCCTACCAATAAGTCATAGTTTTGAAAGAGTAGGTGGTCATTATTCTATTTTCAGTCAAGGTACTCAGATTTATTACGCAGAAATGAATTTTACTCCTGAAATATTATTTGAAAATATAAGAGAAGTTCAACCAACATTTTTAACAGCTGTTCCGAGAATTTTTGAAAAAATACATGGAAAAATAATGGACAGTGTATCAGGGATGACAGGTGTTAAAAAAACACTTGCTGAATGGTCTATTGCAGTTGGAATGCAAACGGTACCATATCGTCAAACAAGTAAAAAACTTCCATTCATATTAGGCTTAAAGTATAGCATCGCTGATAAATTAGTTTTAAATAAGTTTAGAGCTGCCTTAGGTGGTAAGGTAAGAGCTTGTTCATCTGGTGGATCAGCACTATCAAAAGAAGTTGGATCTTTTTTCTGTGGAATTGGAATCTCAATTATTGAGGGTTATGGTTTAACAGAAACAAGTCCTGTGATGACGATTGGACATCCTGATTTCTTTAAATTTGGTACAGTAGGTAAAGCTATTGCTGGTGTTGAAGTGAAAATTGCTGAGGATGGCGAAATTTTATGTAGAGGTCATTGTGTTATGCAGGGATATTACAAGAATGAAGAGGCAACCAATGAAGCTATTGTTGATGGTTGGTTCCATTCTGGAGATATCGGTAAATTTGATGAAGATGGTCTTTTACGAATTACTGACAGAAAGAAAAGCTTAATCGTTACTTCTGGAGGTAAAAATGTTGCACCTCAACCTATGGAAGTTTCATTGACATCCAGCAAGTATATTGAGCAGTGTAATGTCGTAGGAGATGACAGAAACTTTATTTCAGCTCTCATAGTCCCAAATAAAGAAAATCTAATGAGTTGGGCAGAAGATAAAGGGTTAGCATCTTTGGATTATAAAAGTCTATGTGCGCACCCTGATGCTTATGATATGATTGATATAATCGTCAAGCAAGTAATGACAAACTTTTCACGATATGAGTCAATTCGCAAGTTTGTTCTTATACACGAAGAATGGACAGTCGATTCCGGTGAATTGACACCTAAAATGTCTATAAAGCGTAAAGTTGTTACAACGAAACATAAAGATGAGATTGAAGAGATGTACAATCCTAAGAATGCACCAATGAAATCATCTGATGACAGTGGTCATTTAGGCGGATAATCGTCGGTTGTTGAATAAGTATTCTATATCTTTTATAGTAATATCGATTTTCCTTATCGGTTGGACTTTACCTAAAAATAACACCCCGTATATTATTGTATTGGGTATTGCCCAAGATGGTGGCGCTCCTCATGCTGCATGCACAAAAGATTGCTGTATTAATAAATGGGATAATCCGAAATTACATAATCAAGTATCAAGTTTAGGTATTGTTGATCCTTCAACCAATGAAGTATGGATGATTGATGCTACACCGGACTTTTCTTTGCAATTGAATGCACTAACAATGGATCAAAAAAGGACCTTTAAGGGAGTTTTTCTCACACATGCTCACATAGGTCATTATACAGGATTAATTCATCTAGGACGTGAAGTCATGGGCGCAAAACAGATTCCAGTATATGCGATGCCAAAAATGAAAACATTCTTGAGTACAAACGGTCCTTGGAGTCAGCTTGTTGATTTAAATAATATTGATATTAAAAATCTTCAGAATAATACGAAGATTCAGCTAAATGATAATTTGAGCATTACACCATTCATTGTTCCTCATCGTGATGAATTTTCTGAAACAGTAGGATATAGAATTCACGGTCCGAATAAATCATTAATATTTATTCCAGATATAGATAAATGGGAAAAATGGAGTCAAAATATCAAGGATGTAGTAGAGGACAATGATTTTAGTCTCTTAGATGGAACATTTTATGATATTAATGAATTACCAGGAAGAGATATGTCAAAAATTCCTCATCCCTTTATTATCGAGTCAATTGAAGTATTGGATGATATTAATAATAAATCTGGAGTGCATTTCATACACTTGAATCATACAAATCCAGCATTGAGCTCTGATTCGAAAGCTACAGATTTTATAAAAAAACAAGGATTCAGTATTGCTGAGAAGTATCAAGAGTTTAGTTTATAAATGTTTTTTTCATGCAACTTTATAACATAAACAATGTCTAAGTATTAGTTCGGTATTTAACAATATTATTACTATTATTGGAGGCACTATTATGAAAAAGCAAATTGCTATATATATCTTATTGACAAACTTATTCAGTCAATCATTTACAGACCTAACTGAGAGACCTACTTATAACCCTAAAAAAATTACTTCATCAATTATTTTGGATGGAGCTTTAGACGATCAAGAGTGGTTAACAGCGCAAGTTGCAACTAATTTTACAGGAACCGAGATATTTCAAGGACAGCCCGCACCACTTAAAACCGAAGCAAAGCTTTTGTATGATGATACCCATCTTTATGTTGGATTTGTTGCATATATCGATAGATCTGATCTTCGCTTTAGTATCACAAAGAGAGATAATCTTGATGACAGAGACGATAGGGTTTGGATTAATATTGATGCATTTGGAGATGAATCTCTTACATACGGTATAGGAGTAAGTGCTGGTAACGCTCAAATAGATGGACGCGCCACTTTTGGATTTGACCAATCTTTAGATTTAACATATGAAACTAAAGTAAAAATTTACGATGATCGTTATGAGGTAGAAATGGCTATTCCATTTACAAGTCTTCGATATTCTTTAGCCTCAGCACAAACATGGCGCATAAATTTTGGTAGAGGATTCACCGGTGATGATGAATTAACTCGCTATGTATATTGGGCATCAAAGGTAGATGGGATTGAGTGCCAAACTTGTCAGTTAGGATTCTTAAATGATATTCAGCCTCCAAAACAAGAACGAGGAGATATTGAATATATTCCTTCTTTGGTAGGTGGCTATTCTGAAGACTTTACCGACAATACATCTTCATCAAATGATGAAGTTTCAATGTTCATAAAATATCCTATATCATCAGTGGATTTACTAGAAGTAGTGTTTAATCCAGATTTTAGTCAAATAGAATCAGATGATGTGCAAAATGATATTAATACCGTTAATGCGCTTTACTTTAGAGAAAAAAGACCTTTCTTTAGTGAAGGAGCAGAACTCTTTAAATTTCAAGCTGAAAGAGGATATATAAACCTATTTTATTCTAGAACAATTAATGACCCATCAATTGTTGCAAAATATACTGGAAAGATTGGAAAGACTTCATATGGTCTTATCAGCGCCAGAGATGAATCATCATCACTATTACTACCTTTTGAAGAAACAAGTACCGTAGTTAGTATGGGAAAAAGCTCTTCTAATATTGTTCGTGTTAAACGTATGCTTAAAAACGGTGGCTCTATTGGAGGTATTGTTACAAATAGGGTATTTGACAATGCTGGAGATATGACCACTGGTGGTATTGATTTTCATTACCATCCAGGGAATAACCTTCATTTAACATTACACGGAACAGCATCAGTGCATAATGAATCAAATAACCTTGAATATAATCCAGAAGGTGAAGATATAGCATTGCAAATGATTGATGGAAATACCACAGCATTTGATGGCGAAAGAATTTCAGGTAATGCTTTAGGATTTAGTTTGAATAGAATGAATAGAACTGATAGATCTGGTATCACCCTAAGACTGCGTTCACCTGGGTTTAGAACCAGTAATGGATTTGAAAAAAATAACTCTACAAAATGGTTAAAATTTGGAAAAGGAAAAACAATTTATTATGATAGTCATCCGTCTTTATTGAAAATTTTATATGGCTTAGAAGGTGTTTATAAAACTAATTATGATGGATTGGTAAAAAAGAAAGAAATTAGCTTTCAAACCGCTATATCTTTTGTAGATGGATCTAGTATGTCCGTAAACATGGAGATATTGGATGAAAACTTTAAAGGTGTTCAATTTGATGGAATGGCAAGTATTCATGCTAATTATACAAAAAAATTAAATCAAAATCTCAAAGTTCATGGTGGAGCTTTTATTGGAAATGAACTTATTAGGTATTTAGATATTCCTGAGCTCGGAGATGACCATGGAGTTTATGGTTATTTTGAATATAAGCTATCAGATGTTAGCAATCTTTCTTTAGGTCTCCAGTATGAAAATGTGAAAGATTATTATGACGGATATATCTTACAATCAAGATTTAACCATTCTTTTTCTACTAAATTGACAATGAGAACCAAAGTTCAATATAACGGTTTCTCTAATTCATGGTTTGTTGAGCCTATGGTTACCTATCAACCCAATGCATTTAGCGCGCTATATGTTGGAGTAAATGATCTCCTAACAACGGATGATAGTATGTTCTCAAACTTAAAAGAGAGTCAAAGACAATTCTTTATTAAATTTCAATACTTATTTTAGGAGATTAAACATGAAAAAGATTATTTTAATACTACTTTCACTAATTATTAATGGGTGCGTATCTCTTTCATTATTTTAAGATGATAAAAATGAATAAACTTACCCACATACTAATTATATCTCTGTTTATTAATGGCTGCGTATCTCTTTCAGTCGGGAGCAAGCTATCAAAGCGCGTTATTGATACACCTAGTAGTACAAACCAAGCTGATAGCAGTGTCTATGCATCTCAGAGCACAACAATGATGGCTATTAATCATATCTTACCTGCAAAGAGTGCTGCATTTGAGATGATGAATAAGACTATCATTTTACCTGCATTCAAACGCAATGATATTGATGTTTATAATAGCTTGCAATTTTTAGCTCCTGAAGGGGAAAATGAAGATGGAACATTTACTTTTGTATATGTTGCTAATCCATACCTTGAAGATAAAAATTACGATATTTTAGATGTTCTAGTAGCAGAATATGGTAGATCTAGAGCAGAAGAATATTTTGATATTTGGTTAAGTTGTTTTGCTTATGAGCAAGAAGTAATGTCTTTTAGATGATAAAATCATACCTTTTTGACCTATTCTATATTAAATTTTCTTCAATGAGAGTATTACAAACTTTTTTCACCTTATGTCTTGGCATGCAATTGCTTGTTGGTCAAAACGTTGAAATAGAGCCAGATCGTCCGGGTACAGATAATTACCAAGAAAGAAGCAGGGCAAATCTAAGATCAGAATCTATTGTAAATATTTACTCCAATGTTGCTGTTGCTGATGTGCATGTTTGGAATTTACCATGGCAATCATCGGAAAGAACATTTCCAGCTAAAATAGCTCTACCAACAGACAATCAACGCTATATCATTAGCTTCTACACGCAAGCTGAATTTCAATCCATTACTCAAGAATTACAGACATTCGATTTTGATTCTAGAGATATCGATGAATTTGAGTTATTGCAAGATCAACTTGTAAAAATGGAATTAGCAACAAAATATGTACGTCCTATTCCAGGGACTGATTCATCTGTATTTTTAACACATTGTTCAACTGAAGATTTAGATTGTGAAAAAGGTATGCATTGGTTGGATCAATTTTATGCACATTATTATGACTCAAAACAAGAACAAAACCTTGTGTCAGACTTAAACGGTTCTGACTTAACAGAGGAAGAAAAATTTTTAGTTAGACGACACCGTCTAGGTGTATTTAGTATGGTTAGTTTATTTTCAATGGTCATGTTCGTTATAGATAGCAACGTTCAGTGACAAATATCTCTATTAATATCGTCGGTATTGGTACTGAAACTTATCCAAGTGGAACAACCCCATTAGAAATACTTTCTTCAACCAAAGGAATATCAAAAGATACTTTAATTTGTAAGGTAGATAAAGTTCTTACCGATTTAAGTGCTTCATTGACTAGTGATGCTACCGTTCAATTTCTTGATGGTAAAAGTAAGGATGGTCATAATGTGTTATTACATAGTACCGCTCATTTAATGGCTCAGGCAGCAAAAAGATTATACCCTAAAACCAAAGTTACTATTGGACCATATTTAGAGAATAGATTTTATTATGATTTTGATGTAGAAACTCCATTTACAGATGAAGATTTGTTAAAAATTGAAGAAGAGATGTTAAAAATATCTCAAGAGAATATTGATATTATACATCATACAAAATCAAGGGAAGATGCATTAGAGTTTTTTAAAAAAATAGGTGAAGACTATAAAATTGAAATCATTAATGATTTAGATGAATCTGAGGTTCTTAAAGTATATACTCAGGGAGATTTTACCGATCTTTGTAGAGGACCACACGTTCCATCTACTGGTGTAATCCAACATTTTAAACTACTATCATCTTCGGCAGCTTATTGGAGGGGAGATGAAAATAATCAAACCTTGCAACGTGTATATGGTACCTCTTTTACTAATGCTAAAGATCTTAAAAAATATTTATTGATGCTTGAAGAGCAGAAGAAAAGAGATCATCGTAAAATTGGAAAAGAATTAGATCTATATTTTCACGATGAAGAAGTAGGACCTGGATTACCTCTATGGACTCCAAATGGAGCTGTTATG
>Ga0209090_10000400_pt1 | contig 26824 bp, 21 predicted proteins | sample ArcticOcean_MG_C_9_FD_187432 | JGI IMG/M metagenome (GOLD analysis project Ga0209090, IMG submission 187432) | Marine microbial communities from western Arctic Ocean - ArcticOcean_MG_CB2_152 (SPAdes) (version 2) | ecosystem: Environmental > Aquatic > Marine > Oceanic | place: Arctic Ocean... | reverse complement strand
AAAATACGGAACGGGAGACACCTATATGGATACCTTAGTAAAAATATAAATTATATAATTCCTTATAAATTACTAATTTAATTTGGTGCTCCCACCGCGACTCGAACGCGGAGCTAGGGATTAGGAAACCGTATAGTATGTATTATGGTGATTTCTATTAATTACTATTAACTAATATATACAGTATCTTAAGTCTAGTCACCACTTATATCAAGTGTTACTGAATAGTACTGAATAGTACTGAATATCACGGCTGATGGACACCTATATGGACACCTAAATCCTCACTAATGATTACTGTATAGGAAATGATGGATAGGTTGCAGAGGGTATTTGACTGTGAAGAATTAGTGGGAGTTAATCAGAAGGGATAATGGGTTTGGATTAGGTGAAGTTGTCTGGCATACACTTCGTCACACATTTGCTTCGTGGTCAGTAATGTCTGGTGTTTCGCTGAAGACTCTGAAAGACTTCATAGATCATGAGTATGAATCGCTAACTAATAAGTACGCTTACTTAGCGGTTCTTCATCTACAATTTGAGATGGATTTACTTGAGGCAGTATTAAACCCAATTGCAACTGAAGCGCAACTGGCAAAGCTACAAGCCCGAAAGATCTAATTTTACAGGACTTTATCCTGACTTTTAATCAGGTGGTCCGTGGTTCGAACACCCGCCAATCCACCAAGGAAATAAATAGTTTGCTGAAATTTACAAAATGTAACCATCTTAATGGTTACAATTACGTTTTACTTCATGGTAATTTTTTCTCGAACATTCCAGATCCGTTGGTTTCAAAATTTCTCTCATCTCATATGAGAGAAAACCAATGAAACAAGTTGTCTGTATCGGATTGGCAGTGCTTGACCATGTTTTTCAACTGCCTAAAATACCTAAATTTCCTGTAAAAAGTTTTGCCAGTAACTACTTCCAAGCAGGCGGAGGAAATGCAGCAACCGCAGCCGTTGCTCTCAAACGCGCAGGTGGACAGGCGGTATTCTGGGGTAGACTCGGTGATGACCATAATGGTGACCTGATCTTGGACGAACTTGAAGAATTCGGTGTTGATGTGCAGGATGTCCTCAGACAACAAGGAGTTAAATCAGGGGTTTCCTCCGTGTTGGTCGATGATGCAGGCGAACGACTGATCACCAACTACAGTGACCCAAAACTTAATAGTGACGCTAATTGGCTTCCACTAGAAAGACTGAAAGAAAGCAACGCAGTGTTAGTTGATTTTCGCTGGCATGAGGGAGCAATAAAAACCCTCAGGAGTGCCCGCGAACTTGGAATACCTGCTGTACTTGACGCTGATTTAACACCTGAGGGCCTTAATGAGGACGTAATTCGGAGCGCTACTCACGTCCTTTTTTCAAAGCCAGCTCTGAAGGAGTTCGCAGCCGGTAAGTCCACAGAAAAAGCCCTTAATTATGCCGTGGAATTGAACCGTGGTTGGGTAGGAGTAACAGAAGGTTCTTCAGGAACACGCTGGCTAGAAAAAGGGATTCTCAGACATTTTCCGGCATTCGAAGTAAAGACTGTGGACACTCTCGGTGCAGGGGATGTTTTTCATGGAATCTTCGCTTTGGGTTTGGCCGAAGGAAAGACTGAGGAAAACTCAATATACATGGCTTCAGCAGCGGCAGCTATACATTGTTCAAGATCTGGAGGTCGAAAGTCGATACCAGATAGAGAAGAAATCAACAAATTTATTAGTAATAACAAATGAAACTTTCTGCAGGAAAATGGCTTGGATTGCGACGTCTCGCTGACGAATCAGGACTATTCAAGATCGTAGCAGTCGATCAACGCCCACCAATCCAGAATTTTATCAAATCAACTCTTGGAAGTAACGAAGCAACCTGGGATGACGTAGCCGAAGTAAAACGTGTGCTTGCTGAATGCCTTGCTGATGAATCTAGTGCGGTGTTGATGGACCCGCTATTTGCCTGGCCAGCCGCACATTCGGTAATGCGCCGCGATCATGGACTGATGCTAACTCTGGAACACGCTGACTTTGATGAAACAACACGGGGAAGGTGTTCAAAAGTGATTCCTGACTGGAGCGTCTCTAAAATAAAGAGGGCTGGAGCAGACGGTGTTAAACTATTAGCCTGGTATCGGCCAGATGCTGGGAATGAAGTGATTGCTCATCAGAAGAGCTTTGTAAAACAGGTAGGTGATGAATGCGTACGTTATGACATTCCCTTCCTGCTGGAACTGCTCGTCTATCCATTTCCAGATGAAAATTTGGAAGTGCTGAAGCAACATAAATCGGAATGGGTGCTGGAAAGCGTTCACGAATTTGCCAAACCGGAATACTCGGTCGATTTGTTTAAGCTGGAAAACCCTGTCATTGACTCTGACCTTGTAAATCCGGATGCTCCTGAAGCAGAATCCGTTCAAAAAGTCTTTGACGAAATGGGGCGAATTTCGGGACGTCCATGGGTGATGTTATCCGCAGGAGCAAGTGCAGAAAATTTTCTAAAAGTTCTGCAATATGCATATCGTGCAGGTGCCAGTGGATTCCTAGCGGGGCGTGCAATTTGGTGGGAGTCCTTCGTTCAGAATTTTCCAGATATAGTACAAATGCAAAAGGTACTGGCACATGATGGGGTTAAATACATGCGTGAAATAAATGACCTGAGCACTCAACATGCTAATCCATGGACCAACCATCCACTCCACGCTTCAGGTGTCCAGATGCAGTACTCAACACAAGATTTCGCACGACTCTACAGTGATTTTTGAACTTTAACTTAATGCTAAAACTCTTCTTCTTGAATAAATACTAGGTGATGTCAATGAACACCATGAACCCTGCTGGACCATTGCGTGTTGGCGTGCTTCCTCTAGCGCGACCGACCTTCGATGTCCCTTATGCCGAACAGGTTTGCGAGGAAGCCTGGAAATTGATGGAACAGATTCCAGTTGATTGGGTTGGCTCCAGTGAACTATTGTTCGATGCTAAATCAGTTGAATCTCAGCTTTCAGAATTTAAGAAAGAACCTCTTGACTTGCTGTTAATACTGCAATTGACTTTTACCGACGCATCGATGACAGTGATTCTAGCCGAAACTTTTGACGTTCCCCTGCTATTCTGGTCGTTCCCTGAAAAAAGGACCGGAGGTCGTTTACGACTAAATTCTCTCTGTGGCGTCAATCTAGCGGCCCACGCCTTGGGAAAGTCCGGAATTCAATGCGACTACCTAAATCTCAATCCACAGGATCCAGGAAGCTCAGATGCACTTGTTTCCAGCATACGTGTCTTCCAGACTCGCAAAAACCTCTCCAGCACAAAAATAGCGGTTATCGGAGAGCATCCGCATGGTTTCCACACCTGTGCCTTTGACAGTGAAAATCTGGAGGAAATTACTGGAGTTACGGTTGAACATATGGAGCTTCCTGACCTGTTCACCGAAGCAGAACAAATCTCTCAAGACACAGTTACTGAGGTCCGCAGTGAGTTGGATTTAAAAATTAATGGTCTTGAACTGGTTGAACAAGAACCTCTGGAAAAAAGTATACGTATTTTGTCAGCCCTGAGAAGAAAAGCCGAGAAGGAAGGTTTTCAGGGATTTTCGGTTCGTTGCTGGCCGGAATTCTTTACAGAATACGGCTGTGCAGCGTGTGGAGCAATGGGAATGCTTAATTCTGAAGGAATAGCTTCAGGATGCGAAGCAGATGTATATGGAACTATAAGCACTCTCATACTTAACTGGCTTGGTGGAGAACCGTCATTCATTGCCGACCTTGTAGACATAGATACCATTGACGATACGGGCGTCTTCTGGCACTGTGGACTAGCCCCACTCAACATGGCTGACCCAGATGCACCAATTGAAGCCGGTATACACTCGAACCGTAAGAAACCGTTAGTCAACGAGTTCGCACTTCGACCTGGTAAAGTTACTATATTCCGACTGAGCCAGTCCCTTAATATTACGAGGATGGTTATTGGAAAAGGTTTAATGCTAAAGGCCCCTAAGAGTTTTTCAGGAACGTCTGGAGTGATTAAATTTGAAAAACCAGCTGCTGATGTTTTGGACACAGTTATAAGTGAAGGACTGGAGCATCACTATGCAATTTCCTACAGCAACGTTGAAAAATCACTGCGAATTCTCGCACGACAATTAAACCTGCCAATACTAGAGTTGACGTAAAATGTTGAAAACATTACGCTATGGATTCATCGGTTGCGGTATGATGGGGCAGGAACATCTGCGTAACTTGACAATGATCGAAGGTATTAGAGTAACTGCGATCTATGAGCCGGATACAAGAATGCGTTCAGAAAGTGCTCGTTTGGTTCCTAAGGCAAGGTTCACGGAATCTGAGGAAGAGGTCATTCGTGCCGAAGACGTGGACGCTTTGGTGATAGCAAGTCCGAACTACCATCACGCCAGACAATTGGAACTTATCTCATCGATTCGTCCGCTGCCGATACTTGTTGAAAAGCCAGTTTGCACTTCACTGGAACAACTTCGAGCGCTTCAAAGTATGGAGAAGAATTACCCCTCACCAATTTGGGTTGCGATGGAGTACCGCTATATGCCGCCTATCTCTAGGCTGGTGGAGGAAGTCCATTCCGGCAAAACACTCGGCAAGATAACGTCACTAAGTATTAGATCGCACCGCTATCCGTTTCTGAGCAAAGTCGGTGACTGGAACCGCTTCAACGAAAATACCGGCGGAACACTTGTAGAGAAATGTTGTCACTTCTTCGACCTGATGTGCTTCATACTTCAGAGCAAACCTATACGGGTCTATGCTTCAGGTGCGCAGGACTTGAATCACTTGGAAGAGGAATACGACGGACGGGTTCCTGATATTTTAGACAACGCCTTTGTGGTAGTTGATTTCGCTTCGAAACAACGCGCAATGCTGGATTTGAATATGTTCGCGGACGGCTCCTGGTATCAAGAGTCAATCGCTGTTATCGGTTCTCAAGCCAAGGTCGAGTGCAAAATTCCTGGCCCGACGCGCTTTTGGCCGAAGGAGTCGCTGGGAGAGTCCCCCAAACCACAACTTATTCTCAGTCCCCGCGACCCGAAAGGTCCAATAACAATAGATGTTCCCGTTGATCCCAAATTATTAGAAGCAGGAGATCATAACGGCTCGACCTTCTACCAGCATGAAAAATTTGCTCGAGTTTTACGTGGAGGCCATTCCGTTGAGATTACACTTCAGGCGGGCTTAAAGTCAGTATTAATTGGATTAGCCGCTCAACACTCCATTGAAACTCGTCAATCTATTGATCTCACTAGTGGAGAGTATATAATCTCATGAATCATTTTTAAAAGTAATACACGATCCATACTGTCGGATAAAACTGTACTACTTTTTATTTCAAAGTCATTCGTTTCATTATATCGATCACCTGTTACTAAACAAATTTTTAAGTGTTCTGGCTATATGTTGATTATTTGATTCCTTATCATTCAGGATGTTTATATTTTCATATAATTATTTAATTCGTGTAACTTAAAATAATTTATAAAAGTTATATTTTTATTTCTTCGGCTTCCAATCTTTGTAGATTGCACTTTTTGTGTCGAGAGGTAAATAAACTTTTCTTTCTGTTCTAGCTGAATGATATATAGCGGCTACAAGCTCAATAGATTTTAATCCATCTTCTGGTTTGATAATGTTTGACATTTTACACTTCAAGTGATTTGAAACTTCCTGAAAAAAACCAGTAAAGCCATTGTTACCATCAATAAATATTTTATTATCCTCAATAATTAAATTTTCAAGTTCATTTTGTTTGTTTGGATCACGAGCAGTATAAATCCATTCATCCTCACCAGGTGCATATGGACTATTTCCACTTTCAACAGATATCTTTTCAAAAACCAATTTCAATCTTGTACTATCATTAGCCGCTCCTAGAGTTATTGATGATGAAATTAAAGCACCAGACTCAGTTGTCATTGCTATAGAAGCACAATCTTCTGTTTCAATTTTGTTTACTAAAGTTGAAAGATTTGCTGACACACTTTTTATATTTCCAAAAAAAAATGATAGTAGATCGTGCGAGTGAATAGCGTGACTTAAAATTGCCCCCCCCCCCTCTCCTTCCCATGTTCCCCTCCATGGTACATTGTAATATTCTTCATTACGGTTCCAATGAACCTCAGATGAAGCAACTATAGGTTTGCCTGTTTTTCCATTACTAATAAGATCTTTTAAAATAAGGACATTTTTACCGTATCTATATTGAAATACTGGATACAAATTTTTGTTCATAGAATATGAAATGTCAATTAATTTTTGAGCATCATTAACACTTGTAGAAAGAGGTTTTTCACAAATAACATGTTTACCCGCTTCAAGGAATTTGAGAGCAGTAGAAAAATGAAGATGCGGTGGCAAACAAATGTCTACAATATCTATTTCTGTATTTGCTATTATCTTATCCATGTTGTTTTCTATCTGACTACCGGGATAATTTTTCGCAAGATCATTTGCTTTTTCTTTATCAATATCACAAATACAACTTATATTAAAATCGGATAATTCCTTCAAACTTTGGAGATGTTTCTCAGCTATTCCTCCACTACCTATGATTGCTAATCTAAATGTCATATTATTGTTTAAAATGCCTATGATATTTGTGAATCGATTTCTGTTCTTTTGAATTGGTTTTGTTGATTTTTATACCAATTAGGCAAAGCAGTTTGTTAACTTTGGTGCTTCTAACAATTTTCATTGATTTACTACATAAAACTATACATCAATAAACAATATCCAGTGAATGTTAATAATTTTTATCAGACTGATTTAATTATTATATATAAAATAGTCGGGAACATGATAACTACTAAAACTAATTATATATATAAATTTAATTAAATTTATGCTTAACTATTTAAGAGTCATATATGATAAAACTGGTTATTATCATATAGATAAGAAGATTATATTATTTATCATGTATTAGACAAAAATCAGGTGCTTCATATTCGACCCATTCGAATATGAAGGTTCAAAATGCCTCTCATAACTAAAAACTTTATGTGCGGAAATATTTCATAGAGATATACTTCGAACTTTTACCTATTTAGTCACTTCACAAATATTACCACAACAAGGATTGTCGTCCTAGTAAGGAACAGTATTTAATGCTGGGCTTGATAATCCTTGAGCAAATGCATGACCTCACTTACGAAAATGGGTTTGCGATTTTATGCTAGACATAATGCCATATAATGAAAGACTTTACTGACCAGTTACCGGGTTGAATCAACTATTGGGTACCATAAGGCAGTGACCTAAAATAACTAAGGGCTGTCTCAATCTTGATGGTATGCTAAACTTGAAGTTTAAGCAGGGACAATGTGCAGCGAAGAAGTGGATGAAAAAAGGGTTTTGATTACCGAACAAAGGTGATTGAAGGTATACAATTTTAAGAAAGTATTGAAGTGATTCCTAAAATCCTGATAACAGCTTGAATAAATTAACTCAAACATTACTTTTATCAATAATTCATTCACAAATATAACCTAAAGTAATAATTTGATAATTCCTTTAAACTTTGAAGATGTTTCGCAGATATTCTTCCAATCAAAAAAAACGTTAATCTAAATTTTATTTTATTGATTTAAATAGCCAATGCGTTTTGCAGAATTTTGTGCTTGTATTGCAAGTTCCATAACTTTTAAACAATGGGATTGTTTCATCGCAGTTTCAGTACGATTTATAATATCTTGCATCAAATTACCAAAATATGTCAGAGGTTCTTTTGAGGCATCAATATATTCACAGCGTTTCTTATTAACTATAAAAAGATGGTCGGTTCCCTCTCTACCAGCTATATCAACATACTTTCTTAATTCAATATAGCCATCTGTTCCAAGAATTGTAAGTCGACCATCTCCCCAGTTTGGAAGAGCGTCCGGCGTGTACCAATCCACCCTTATATACCCCTGACCTTGATCGCCGTGGATAAGGATTTCTCCAAAATCTTCTAAGCCTGTATTTTGAGGATTAGCAAAATTTCCAACACTTGAACTAGTAATTTCAACATCAGTTGATTTTGTAAAATATAAGAATTGATCAATTTGGTGGGATGCTATATCGCACAATATTCCTCCATATAGATCTTGACGAAAGAACCAGTCAGGTCTTGTATCTATATTTAATCTGTGGGGACCAAAACCAACAGTTTGAACAACCTTACCAATCTCTCCTTGCTTAATTAAATTAGAAGCCATTTGAACAGAAGGCACTTCAAATCTCTCAGAAAAATCAATTGAAAATATTCTTTTTGTCTGATCAATTGTTTTTTTTATTTCCTCTAATTGCTCCAAGGTAGTGCATCCAGGCTTATCTAACATAACATCTTTACCAGCATTCATACATTCTATTGCTAGGGAAGATCTTTTTGCTGGAATGTCAGCTATTAAAATTAAATCAATCTCTGGGTCATTTAATAAAATATTTTTATCTAATACTCTTAGGATATGAGGGAATTTTTTTTCAAAAACTTCTGAAATATTATTATCATTATCTGTCCACCAACCTTTGCATTCACACCCCAAAGCAAGCATTTCTTGAAGTTGTCCAAAAATATGTCGGTGTTCAACACCCATTGCTGCAATTTTCAATTATTCCTCATATTATCTATTTGTAGAATTAATTTTGACTATTTGACCTATTTTTGAAGATTCAATCAGTCCATCAATTAGGTAGTGGACTTTTAAAGCTTCTGTACCAGTTATTAAAGGATTAGAATTATTCTTTATTGATTGAGCAAAATCTTCAATTAAGTCTCTATGCCAATCATGAGGAAAGGCCATGGGGTCTGTGCCACTTCCAGTATCTGCTGTTTCTCCATATTTTTCTAATCTACCGTCTTGCCAGTTAATAGTTAAAACACCAGATTGTAAATGTGCAGAAGCCATTTCACAATTTAATGTAATAGATTCAGCATTTCCAGGGTAAGAACTTGTAGTCGCAAAAATTGATCCTATTGCACCATTTTCAAATTTTATGCCTCCTGCAACAAAATCTTCTGTCTCCATTTTATGAAATTTTGTAGTATGAGAAATTGCTTGAACTTCTTTTGCCGGCCCAACTAAACTTAACATTAAATCCAAAGTGTGAATAGCTTGACTAATAAGCACCCCACCTCCATCTCTTTCATATGTGCCTCTTCCTGGTTCATCATAATAAGATTGATCACGCCACCACGGAATATTTGCTTGAACAGAACAAATTGAGCCTAATATTTTTGATTTAATTATCTTTTTAAGTTTCTTTGACGATTCACGAAAGCGGTGTTGGAAAACTATTCCAAGCTTTACTTCATTCTTTTTACATATATTTATAATTTGTTCTGCACCTAATGAAGTCCTCTCAATTGGTTTTTCCATCAAAATATGTTTATTGGCACTACTAAACTTTTCAATTAACTCCAACCTTTGATTTGGAGGAGTAATAATAATGACCATATCAAGTTTAGAATCATTAATTAATTTATCAATATTATCTATAAATGGCATTTCAAACTCAGAAGCAAAGTCCTGACATTTTTTTGAATTTCGAGAAAACACACCCCTAATATCTAAAATTGATTTTAAATCAATTAAAGCTTTTGCATGGGGTTTTGCTGCCATTCCAGTGCCGATAACTCCCACTCCTATTTTATTTGAAAACATTATTTTATTTTATTTGTTATAGCTTTTCCATCACTTCCAAACAAATGCACACAAGTTCTATCAAAACGCAAATATAAATTATCTCCTTTTGAAATCATATTTTGTCCAGCTTGATGAACAATTAATTGAGGCATTCCTTCAGCACTACAATAAAAATAAGTCTCACTTCCTAATTGTTCTGAGTAATTAACTTTAACTTCAATATCTGATTCTTCTTTTCCACCAACTAATATGTGTTCTGGGCGTACACCTATGGTAATATTTTTATTCGAATTAATATCGAGATCTTGAACTTGAACATTCAAAGAGCCGGATTGTAATATTGATTCACTATTTTGATTTTTTGAAATATTTGTTTTTATAAAATTCATCTTTGGTGATCCAATAAATCCAGCAACAAATAAATCATTTGGCTTATTATATAAATCTAGTGGAGCTCCTGATTGTGCAACAGATCCATCATTTAATACAATAATTTGATCTGCTAATGTCATAGCCTCAATCTGATCATGGGTAACATAAATCATCGTACCACCAATTTTATCATGTAATGCAGACAATTCTTTTCTCATTGTCACTCTCAGCTCTGCATCAAGATTGGAAAGAGGCTCATCAAATAAAAAAGCTTTTGGATCTCTAACTATTGCTCTACCTATAGCCACTCTTTGTCGTTGCCCACCTGACAATGCTTTGGGTTTTCGTTCTAAATACTCTTCAATTTGTAATAATTTTGCAGCACTTCTCACTTTCTCATTAATGACATCTTTATTCATTTTTAAATTTTCTAATGAAAATGCCATATTTTTATATACTGACATATGAGGGTAAAGAGCATATGATTGAAAAACCATTGCAAGGCCCCTCTCTGAAGCTGATATATTGCTAACATCTTTACCATCTATTAGTATCTCTCCAGATGTAATTTTTTCTAAACCAGCAATAATTCTTAATACTGTTGATTTTCCACAACCTGAAGGTCCTACTAAAACTAGAAAATTACCACTATCGACTTTTAAGTCAAAGTCATGAATTACTTCTGTTTGATCATAACTTTTAAAAATATTTTTTAAGATAATTTCAGTCATCTATCTCTCCTCAATTGAACTTGACTTGGCTCTGCTCTTTGTAACCTTGTTGGCGGATAATTTTTTAAAATTTGTTTTATATCATCCATCATCATATCTCTTATATTTTTATAAGAGAAATAAAGACCTCCTGCTAAATGTGAAGTAAAAAGAATATTTGTTGCTTTTCGATATGGAGAATCACCAGGTACAGGCTCTTTTGGGAAAACATCTGCAGCAGCCCTAAATATATTACTTTTTGCTAACTTTACAAAATAGTCAAAATCTAAAACTTCTGCTCTACTAACTAAAATTACAGAACTATCATTTTGAATAAGATCTAATTTTTCCTTGTTAATAAATCCCTCATTCTCACTTGTAACCCCTGCTAAAATGAAAATAAATTGATTCATTGAGAGCACTTCGTTTAACTCATTTGGCTTAACCCCCTGCGTCTCAAGATAACTATCTGATAACCAAGGATCATAAACAGATACTTCGCAATTAAAGGGCTGCAAAAGTTTTAATAAACTTTTTGCCAAGTTGCCAAAACCAATGAAACCGACCTTGGCATTAAATAAAGTATAGGCGTTTACATTACCAGCTATACCATATTTTTCTTCATTATTAATAAATTTATTATAATTATGTATTGTGCCTCTTGCTAAAGATACAGCATATCCTATGCAGGCTTCTGCAACTGCTGGAGCCATTGCTGGAGCCGCGGATAAAACATAGATGCCTCTTCGTTGAGCTTCAAAATAATCTATATTTGCTTCCCAATTTCCCTTTACATTAATAATTGCTTTTAATTTCGTTGCCATATCTAATCTCTCTTTTGGCATACTTGTTTGACCTACAATTATTTCGACTTCTGATAAGTTTTCTTCAATTAATTTATCTGGAGCTCTGCTGCCAAAATAAGTAATTAAATTAGAAATTTTATTTAACTCTAACTCTACATCTTGTGTAAAAACCATTTCCGCATTTCTGGGAAATGGATCAAAAATAATTAAAGGTTTAGATGCCATTATTTCATTCCTGTTGTAGCAATTCCTGTTGTAATAAACTTTTGAAGGTAAAAGAATATGAATGCAATTGGAAGCAGAGTTAAAACAGTCATTGCAAGCACATAATGCCATTGTACTGTCATTTCTCCATGGAATGCATTTAAGGCAATTTGCAAAGTATAGACTTCGTTCTTGCCTAAAACGATTAAGGGCCATAAGAAATCATTCCATCGCCACATAATTGAAAATATTGCTAAAACAGCAATAGCAGGAATTGACAAAGGAAGGACTATACGCCAGTAAATTGACCATTCACTTGCATGATCCATCCTAGCTGCTTCAATCAAATCTCTCGGCAAGGTCAGCATATATTGACGCAATAAAAAAACACCAGTTGGAGTAGCTGCGCCAGGAAGTATTACCCCCCACAGAGAATTAACCATTCCAAAATTTGATACTACATAAAAAACAGGTACTAATATTACTGTTAAAGGAATCAACAAGGTGCCAATGACAAAAACAAGTGCTAACGTTTTACCTTTAAATTCATATATGGATAAGCTGTACGCAGCCATAGAATTAATTATTAAAGTTATTATGGTTGCAATAATAGTCACAAAAATTGAATTTTTAAAAAAATTAACAAAATTTAATCTTTTTAGAGGATTACTATAATTTGTCCAAGCTAGTTCAAACTCTCTAATCTTTTCCCTTTTATCAATAGGGACTTTATACTTGATTTCAGGATTTTTAGGGTCAAGCATCTTTGAAATAATACCAACTCGCTTAATTTCTGCTAATTCTTTTATACTGCCGTCTTCTAATGTTACTTTGAATAGCAAAAGATGTTTTTTATATCCTTCGATTTGAATTGATTTTTGGGATAATGGCAGGACTGTAGGAGGATATTCCATGACAGCTGATTCAGACTTAAATGATGATAATACCAACCAAAGGACAGGACCAAACATTAATAATACTCCTAGACATAAATAAAAGTATGAAAAATAATCAGTCCAATGCATTTTATTACTGTAACGCCTTTTAATTATAGATTTTAGTAAATGTGTTATATTTTCTGACATATCAAATATCTTGTGTTTTACTTTCTTTATCTCTGCCAAGATATAGCTGAATTAGTGTTAAGACTAATAGCACTAAACCTAAAACCATTGATGCTGCTGCTGCAAGACCAAAATTTTGGACCTGTCCTGCTGCTGCGAAACCTGTTGTATAAATATACTGGACGATTAATGATGTTGCTGTGCCAGGTCCACCTCCTGTTAAAACATAAATTTCGTCAAATGTTTGAACACCTTTTATAGAAGCTAAAACAAAAACCACCAATAAATTTGGCAACAAAAGAGGAAATGTTATACGCCAAAAAGTTCTTTCTTTACTTGTCCCATCCATTTCTGCTGCTTCATATAAATTTGGAGGAATTGCTTGGAGGCCCGCAAGAATTATAAGTGTATAGAAACCCATATGTGCCCATATTGACACGAATATACTTGAGGACATGGCTAATCCTGGTGCAGTTAAAAAAGATATAGCCGTTCCTCCATTTGATTCTATTATGGCATTTAATATTCCATTTTTTAATAATATCCACTTCCAAATCAAACCAACAACAACGGGAGACAAAAGAACTGGGAAAAAAAATACAGATCTAAAAAACCCCCGGCCAATAATATTTTTGTTTAAAATCACCCCTGTTAGTAAAGAAAAAAATATCATTAAAATTACTTGAAAAAATACAAATGTAATAGTGTTATAAATACCTCTCCAAAAATAATCTTCATTACAACTATTTGGGTTAAAATAATCTTGACAATCAAAAAGTGTTTGATAGTGCCTTAATCCAGAAAATTCTCTATTTGAAATATATAGCTCTGTTCCACCAGTAAAAGAAAAAAAAATATTTACAACCAAAGGAATTATTACAAATAATCCAAAAAATATTAAGTTGGGCAATAAAAAAATATAAGGCATTCTTCTAACACCAATGATTTTTTGAAGCGGCCTCATTAACAAATCTATTGCATTCATCATTAAAGCAAAAAGGTTGCTAATAATCTTTAGAAATTTATTTTTAAATTTATAATTGGTTATGAACATTATATGAAATCACTAGTGTCCGACACATTTTAGTATGAATGTCACTTAGGCCTTATAACATGTGTCCTGCAGATGAATTAATTATTTTCTCAATTTCAACTTTCCAGAATCATAAGCCATTATGTCATTTTGTGATTTTCACAACTTTGACATGAGGCACTATGAATTCAGGTAAGTATATTTTTTCTCAGATTCTTGATTTTCTACCAATGTATGATTTTAAAATGTGCATTGATCGGTACAAAGGTAATTTTAATGTCAGAACTTTTACTTGTTTTGACTAGTTTATCTGTATGGCATTCGCCCAGTTGACATATTGAGACAGTCTCAGAGACATTGAAGTCTGTTTGAGATCTATGGAAAAGAAACTTGATCACATTGGAATCAGAGGTAAAGTCTCTCGAAGCACTTTGGCTGAAGCAAATGAAAATAGAGATTGGCGTATTTACAGCGATTTCGCCCATATTCTAATTAATCATGCAAGAAAACTATATGCCAACGACAGCTTTGGTATTGACATTGAGGAAACCGTTTATGCATTAGATGCTTCTACCATTGACCTTTGTTTATCGGTTTCTCCTGGGGCTACTTTCAGAAAGAATAAAGCAGCAGTTAAATTACACACACTTCTTTATCTTAGAGGGAATATTCCTACTTTTATCTCAATTACTGATGGTAAAACACGATGTCAAAATTCCTGATGAACTGATCCCAGAAGTTGGTGCTTTTTATGTGATGGATCGAGGATATTTAGATTTTCACCGACTTTTCACCATGAGCCAAAACTTAGCTTTTTTCATGATACGCTTTAAAAAGAACACAAAATATAGAAGGGTTTACTCATCTCCAGTCGATAAATCTACAGGGTTGATATGTGACCAAATTGTTGTTCTGACTGGAAGTAAGTCTAAAGTTGGCTATCCAGACAAACTACGGAGAATTCATTAATTCGACTCAGTTACAAACAAGCACTTTAATTTTGCCTCCAACAATTTTAATCTGCCTGCTTTGACAATCACGCAGTTATACAAATCGCGATGGCAAGTGGAATTGTTTTTTAAATGGATAAGACAACACTTAAAAATTAAAATATTTTACGGAACCACTGAAAATGCTGTTAAAACTCAAATATGGATTGCAGTTTCTACTTATGTCTTGGTCGCGATTATCAAAAAAGAACTGAATCTTGGGCATAGCCTTTACACAATTTTACAAATTTTGAGCCTGTCGCTATTTGAAAAACATCGATTATATCAGTTGCTAAAAGATAATGATTACAACCTTAATTATAGCACACAGTCTAACCAGTTGAATTTATTCGACTATTAACCAGACACTAGTGATATGAAATAATAGTTTGAAATAGAAACCGCCCATTTACATAGGGCGGCTATTAAATATTAAATACTATTAGTTGTCGTATTTTTCTTTAAGTTGTTTGGTAACATCTTTATCCATACGTACCCAAGCTTCTTCTAGGCTCATTTCACCTGCAATTGCCTGCCCTAGTCTAGAAATAGTAGCATTAAACAAAATACGGTTATCTACATGAGCTTGAAGATCAAAAGCAATAGAGTCAATTGTCGGAACAGCTCCAGCAAAAGTTTCTAATGCATGTTTTGCAAGTGGATTATCTGTTTTGTAATCAACTTGTAAATCTAAGTGCCCAGGTATAGCCAAAACAGCACCAATAAACTCACTTAATGATTCTTTGCTTGCAAGAAAATCCATTACTTTCCCAACAGCTTCATTAGCAGTAAATGCAACAAGGGCGTTTCCTCCTGGCATTCCTGTGCATGCAGATGGACCACATGGAGCAGGTACTGCCCACCAATCAAAGTCATCACCAACTTCTTTAGAAAATCTGTTAATTTGCCAAGATCCACTCATCATCATTACCATTCCAGCATTATTCCACCATTCATTTGGCGCGTGATAAGTTGTACCAGATACTGACCCCCAAAGGTCTTTGGACATTGTACCGTTTTGATGCCAATCATATAACATTCTGGTCATTGTCTTTAGACCACCATCTACTAATTTTGGTTTACCATCTGCACCAAAATATTTTGCGCCCATAGAAATTGCTGGACCTGCTACACGATGTCCTGAACGATCCCATCCCATAGGAATTGCAATATTTAGTTTAGTAGCCACTTTATTTACAGCATCTGCCCATTCATCCCAAGTAGCTCCAGCGCCTAAAAGATTAACTCCTGCTTGCTCGAATAATGTTCTATTAACATATGGGCCTGTAACAGTCATAGTTGATTGAAAGCCATTTATTGAAGTTTTGTCACCTGGTAAACGGTACCACTTCAAAAAAGGTCCATAAGAAGATTCCCAATAAGATGGGTCTTTAAGGAAAGGTGTAAGGTCTTTATAATATTTAGCAAGACCACCGAGATCTGTAACACGTGCTATATCAGGACCTTCGCCAGCTGCTAACTGCACAGGCAACGTGTCTTGAATTGCTTTATAAGGTACCTCATCAACTATAACATTTATATTAGGATTTGAAGCGTGAAATTTAGCAATCTGTTTCTTAAAAGCAACTCCTTCAGTTTCACCATCTCCATACCACATTATTCTTACATCGGTTTTAGCAAAAGAAACTGATGAGATTAAGCTAACAGTAATTGCTAAGAAAACAACAATGGTAGCCTTAATTATTAATTTTAGATTAAACATATAATCCTCTTTCATTATTTAGTTAACTTTAATATTGAAATTATATTTTTTATTTAACTGAAATACAATTAAGATGATTGATATTTCAATTTTAAAAATGACACACATTTGTATCATGAACGAACCCATCAATATAATTCAATATAATACATAAAACTTTAGGGTATTTTTCGTTTATTAGGTTAATATATTGATAATTTATGTCTAGATCATGTCATCCTCCTTTTGCTGGACGTTGTAAATGATTAATTGAAAATTCTTCTAAATAAAGAACTTCCATGAATTAAAGCTAAAACATTAGAATAATCATAATGTGTCATGAAAATAATTAATTTACAATGCTTTTAATTTTATAAAGTTTAAAATAAATAATTTATTGAAGTTTGAACTCATTTAGTTTTTCGTTTTCTATTTATGCCTATGGTCTCCATATTGGTTGGTTTAGGGGGACCCAATTCTTAACATCATTTGTTTGATTTAACAAGGGAAGGCTTGCTAAGATTTGATAAAATCAGCTAGCACTGGGTTTTAAAATACTGTTCCCTTATTCAAGTCCCAGAATTATTTTTGGTACTCTTGTAAATAATGATTGGCATGTCTCCCCGTTGGGATACTCTAAAATTGTTGAAGTTCTGCTTTTCAATTTGTCAACATCAGGTGGCCAACAAGTTTGGTTTATGCAATCCAGATCTCCATTTAATTCCGAAAGTTATCCACGGCATGTTTCAAAGTCCTATGCAAAATCCTAGATATACCGACACTAAAATTTATTAATTAACTAACTTTTCAATAGATCGAGCAGATCTATTTTTCAGTAGTCTTGTAAATGTTTTTTGTATTTGCGTGCAAAATAATGAATTCTGCGATAGATCTTCACCAAATATTTCTGTTATATCCAATATTGCCCGTGTGTATGATTCAGAATTTTCAAAGACAATTTTCTTTGATACTAATAAACCTGTTTCTAAAGCTATTTTGTTAAACCGTTCACTCATTGGATCACAGATTTCAATTGCTTTGCCAAATTCGTCAACTCCCAAAATAAACCGCATCCATGCAGCTAAAGCTAAGGATATTTTTGAGAAAGGACGTTTGTGGAGAACTTGTTCACGGACGGTATTCAATAGACGTTGAGGTATTTTTTGTGAACCATCCATAGCAATCTGCCAAGTTCGATGACGCAAACCTGGATTTTTAAAACGGTCTAAAAGTGCGACTTTATACTCAGCTAAATCTATGGAAGGGTGTGTTTTCAAAGTAGGTGATATTTCTTCGTCCATCATTTCACGAATAAATTTCAAAAAAGTAGAATCAAGCATTGCATCGGAAACATACTCATAACCCGCGAGAAAACCAAGATATGAGATCGTCGAGTGTGTGCCATTAAGCAGACGGAGTTTCATCTCTTCATAAGGCCTAATGTCATCAGTAAGTTGTACTCCTACGCTTTGAAAATCCGGTAGACCACATGCAAAATTATTTTCAATTACCCATTGTCGAAAAGGTTCACAAATCACAGCAGCTTCATCTCTACACTTTAATTGTTCCGTAATGGACAATTTGTCATTTTCTGTTACTGCAGGCACAATACGATCTACCATACTAGAAGGGAAACATCCTTGATCTGCTATCCATTGATTTAATCCAGGATTGACTATCTTGGAAAACTCAAGCACTAAATTTCTTAGCATTTCCCCGTTTTCTGGGAGGTTATCACAGCTCAAAACAGTATAAGGAGGAAGTCCGGCCTTGTACCTTAAATACAATCCGGCAACCAAATATCCAATGGCGCTCATCGGAAACTGGTAGTTGGCAAGGTCATGTAAGATGTCAGGATGTTTTTTCAGTAACTTGCCGGAAGACGGATCATGGCAATATCCTTTCTCTGAAATGGTCAGAGTTACCAGTTTTGTCTGAAAATCAGCAAGTCGTTTTAAGACTTCTAATTGCTCTTTCGGTGCAAACAATACTTCTTTCACAGAACCAATTACTTTAAGACTGTCGCCTCTTTCAGAGCGTTCCGTAACTGTGTAAAGCGAATTTTGAGGCAACATTTGGTCACGTGTGGTGGAATGGAGAAGGCTCACCCCGCAAATCATCCAATCACTGGGATCATGCCCTAAGATTTCTTCCAAATATACTGCTTGATGCGCACGATGAAAGGCTCCAATTCCGAAATGTACAATACCTACTTTCAGTGAATTTCGATCATAACTCGGCCTAGGTATTTCTTCAGCCAAAAGTTGGACAGATGTCAAACGGGGAACTCTCTCAGTTTTTTCCGGTTTCATTGAATTAATATCAATTTTATAATTTTAACCTGATTATTCTTCAAAGTATTCTTTGTTTTTTCCCAGTAATTGTTCCAAAGAGGCGAAGACTGTGTTTAGGTGGAAAGACATGGCATCTACTGCTTGTCTCTCATTCCCGGAACATAGTGCATCATAAATTTTTGAATGCTCTTCTACAATTTCGGTAGCCCTTCTTGGCAAAGGTAGAGCCAAAATTCGTACTCGATCCATTTGTGCTTTGGCATTATTTATGATTTTCCAAACTCGACTTGAAAACTGAAATTCAACAATTGTTCTATGAAACAAATCATCTAACTCAGACAGTCTTAATCGGTTATCATCCTTGACACACTGTTTTTGTTGTTCAATCAACATTGATAATTTTTCAGCCAGATCTGTATTACAATTCTTTACAGCGTAACGAACCGTAGCGGTTTCCAGAGATTCCCGTATAAATTGGCTTTCCTGAACATCTTTAATGTTAATTCTAGATACATAGGTGCCAGATCGATCAAGTATGGATATCAGTCTTTCATCAGCTAATTTCAACAATGCTTCTCGAACCGGGGTACGTGAAATTTGTAATTGATTACAAATTTCTTTTTCTCTCAATCGTTGTCCAGGTTTCAACCAGAGTGTAATTATTGACTTATATAAAATTTGATATACCTGTGGAACAATATTTTCCCCACTAACAATTACAGAAGATTCTGGAAGGGGAGATCTATTAGAATTATAATACATGAAGTTCTATCGGTATTTATTAATATTTTATTTATTATTAAGTGTAATTTGATGTTTCTTACAGCCTGCAAACCTTTTTACGGGACTCTTGTCGCCTTGTATCATTTACTTCGGAGCATATTATTACGATTTAAGTCACTCTCTAAAACATGTAAAACGTGACTTTCTCTGCATTTGCTAATTCTTCGGTCTCAATTTTATACCCCTAATGGAGAAAAATATGAAAGCGATCATGTATTCGTATCAATAAAAAGTCCCTGATAAAGGTTAAGCTCTTTATATGTATTACTATTGACTAAGGTATTCTGGATGACAATCAGTAAAAAAAGAAAATTTAAAATATCCTTGAAATTTTCAGTAATTGATATATCATCTTGATATATCAATTACGTGTTGTCAAACCTTTCGTTTATAAGATCCCATTTTTTAGGTAATGATGGAAACAAAATTTAATCAATTAATTCTTCATCCAGATCGATTGTTCTCGACTGACACTACAGTTCGTTCTGTAGCTAGGCGATTATTTAAAGAAGTTGAAGATCTCCCCATCGTCAGTCCGCATGGACACACAAACCCAGCATGGTTCGCCAATAACAAACCGTTTGGAAACCCATCAGAACTTTTTATAACCCCAGATCATTACCTTTTCAGGATGCTTTACAGCCAAGGGATTCCATTAGAAGAACTTGGAATTAATTCTTCAGAAGGTGCGTGCATTGAAAACGATCCACTAAAAATATGGAATAAATTTTCTGAATTTCAATATTTATTTAGAGGTACACCGTCACGTATCTGGTTAGATCATGCATTGTACTTCGTATTTGGTGTAAGGGAGTCTCTTTCGCCTGAAACTTCTGAAATAATATACAATCAAATTCAGGACAAAATAAAACAGCCTGAATTTCTGCCTAGAGCATTGTTTGATCGCTTTCAAATTGAAACTCTCACAACTACTGAGTCACCGTTAGAAGACTTGCGTCATCATAAAAATATTCAAAATTCGGGTTGGAAAGGCAATATCATTACCTCATTCCGTCCAGACCAGGTAGTTGATCCGAGTTCACAAAATTTTGCAGAGAATGTAGAAGAACTAGGGCTGTTGACACATGAAAACTGTAAAACATGGCATGGATACTTGAACGCGTTATCTTCACGCAGAGAGTTCTTCAAATCTTTGGGAGCCACTTCAACAGATCATGGACATCCAAGTGCGTTTACTGCGGATATAGAAAAAAAAGAATGTGAGAAATTGTTTTCAAAAGCACTCAAAGGAAATTTGAATGATTCTGAAGCAGAATTGTTTCGAGGACAAATGCTAACCGAAATGGCCAAAATGAGTTTAGATGACGGTTTGGTCATGCAGTTACATCCTGGTTCATTTCGGAACCATAATAGTGAAATGTTTCTGAAATTTAACAGTGATAAAGGTGCGGACATTCCTCAGCCAACTAATTATGTTAATGGATTACGCCCTTTACTGAACCGTTTTGGCAATGAAAAAAAATTGACATTGATTTTATTTACCTTGGATGAGTCTACATACAGCAGAGAACTAGCTCCTTTGGCTGGTCACTATCCATGTCTCAAACTTGGGCCTGCCTGGTGGTTTTTTGACAGTCCAGATGGAATGCTACGCTATCGTCGTATGACAACGGAAACAGCTGGATTCTACAATACAGTTGGGTTTAATGACGACACACGTGCTTTCCTTTCTATTCCTGCGCGCCATGATATGGCTCGGCGGGTGGATTGTCGCTATCTTGCAGAATTGGTGTGTGAACATCGAATCAATGAAAATGAGGCTAGAGAAGTTGCTGTTGACCTTGCATATCGACTCGTAAAAAAAGCCTATCGACTTATGTCATAGTAAAAAATGTATGATAGACGTCTTGGTGATTTTATAGTCAGGCAGTTATGTATTTTAAAAAATTAAATACGTAAACAATTAAATCAGGTTAAGTTAGTATAACGGCCACATAAACCAAGTCCCATGCGAAGCATTATGTAACGCAAATGGCGGAGCTATTCCTTTTCCCTGACCTCCGTATGAAAAAGATCTGAGCAAATCATATAAGTGTACATATTATGGATAATAAAAATAATTCAATGCCTCTTTCAGTTATCCGAAAAAACCTCAAAGTAAAATGGTATAGGTGTCCAATTGACAAAAGAATACTTAAGGAATTAAGCTCTCCAAGTGATTTCAAGGGATTTATTTACGCATTGGGACACTTAGGGCTATGGTTTGGTACAGGAACTTTAACTTATGTAAATTTTATTGAAAGTAATTGGTTAGGTTTTACTATTGCTATTTTCTTACATGGAACAGTAGGTTCTTTTTTTAGTGCACCTCAACACGAACTTAATCATGGAACTGTTTTCAAAACTAAAAAACTTAATAAAATTTTTTTATTTATTTATTCATTACTCGGCTGGCTGGATTTCAAAACATATGCATTGAGTCATACATATCATCATCGATACACACTTCATAATGAAGGTGATTATGAAGAAGTCCATCCCAAAATACCATCTTTGCAAATTTTTTATTTAATACAATTATTCTCATTAAATATTTTTGGTGGTGAAAAATCATATGGTTTTCTACCAACAGTTAACAATTTTTTAAAGATAGCATTCAATAACTTAAAGAACCCTTTTAATGATTGGGATTTTAGGTTGTATGCCGAGTTGAAGAATGAAGGAAAAAAGGCTGTGATTTGGGCCAGGACTGTACTAATCTTTCATATTTTTGTAATAATCTTTTCTTTTTCAATAAATCAGCCCATTTTAGCACTAATAATTTCTGGACACCGATTTATTGCAAATTGGCTTAATTATTTTGTAGGTACACCTATGCACTGTGGTCTTCGAACTAATGTGACGGACTTTAGAAAATGTGTAAGAAGTATAACATTAGATCCAATTAGTGAATTTCTTTATTGGAATATGAACTGGCACCTCGAACACCACATGTATGCATCAATACCATGTTACAATTTAAAAAAAATACATCGATTGATATCCAATGATTGTACAAAACCAAAAAACATATTTGGAGCTTGGAAGGAAATGCGAGAAATATATAGCGAACAACAAAAAGATTCAAAATATGAATTTGACACACACGTTCCTTCTACCACTAATTTAAGTAATTCAAAACAAGAAAATATTGACATTGAAGAATCATTAGGAGATCTTGCCCCAAAAGCACTTAATTAAAATATTAATGGATAAAAAACCTTGTTACAATAAAGAAAACCTGGTCAATTACACCTGTTACATTAGTTTTTTAAGTAACTAATAAAAAATAATATTATCATATCATTGTAGATATTTTAGTGAACTTTGTGTGATTCAACACACCTCCAAAAGACTAATTTTTGCCTCATAAAATATATTCCGAACTTAGAAATATCTATCTGAATCTATCGGTATTAAAAATCTTTCAAAATCTTTCTACCATTTTTTTATGATATTAAATAATAAACAAATCAAAGCGTACCAGAGAGATGGGTACCTTATCATTAAGAAGCTGTTTGATGAGGAGGAGATTAGCCTTCTCAGTAGTTCAGCCAAGCAGGATCGCGAACTTGATCGAAGGAGTCAAGAGAGAAAGGACGGGCAGGGTGGCGCCGTTCGTATGTCACTTTGGAATCATCCGGGAGATACAATTTATGGAATGTTTGCCAGATGCCATCGCATTGTGAACAGCATGGAAGTGTTGCTTGATGGCGAGGTCTATCACTACCACTCCAAAATGATTCTTAAGGAACCAAAAATCGGTGGAGCATGGGAGTGGCATCAGGACTATGGCTACTGGTATCAAAACGGATGTCTGCAGCCACTTTTAGCCAGCGTAATGATCGCTGTGGATCCGGCAAACACGGGAAACGGATGTTTACAGGTCTTACGGCAATCACATCATCTGGGGCGTATAGATCATCAACAAACAGGAGATCAAGTAGGAGCAGAAATGGAGCGTGTAGCGGAATCCATGAAAATTTTTGATCTTGTCTATGTTGAAATGGAACCCGGTGATGCTTTATTCTTTCATTGCAATCTGCTCCATCGCTCCGATCAAAATCGTTCTCCAAATCCGCGTTGGTCACTGATTTGCTGCTATAACGCTGCACGTAACAATCCTTACAAGGAATCTCATCACCCGCGCTATACCCCGATTAAGAAGGTTCCAGACACGGCGATTAGAACAGTAGGCATCAAGAGTTTTGAAGAGCATTCCGATTTGGGATCGAGGATTAAAGCTGAGACATATACAGAGAAAAGTCACATTGCAAATGATCTGGGAAAGAAATAATTTATATGAGGGCACAGTATGGTCACAGTTCATATAGTATGAAAAATTTAAACTCTCATACAACTGCATGAATTCCAAGACAACTGAACGACTGGAATTTCATGAACTGTTGCAGTTTTTTGAAAACCACCTGAAGCAGCAAATTCTGCCTTTCTGGTTGGAACATTGCGTAGATCATGAGGGAGGGGCTTTCAACAACTGTGTGAATGATGATGGAAACCAGGTTTCCACGGAAAAATTCTTATGGTCGCAAGGCAGGGCGCTCTGGGTGTTCAGTTCGCTATACAACGATTTCGATGGCGATCCGAAGTGGCTAGAAATAGCTACGCCGATCGCCAGATTACTTATTGATAAAGGGCGCACTCCTGACGGAGACTGGTTCTTCAGTTTGAATGCGGATGGCTCTCCAAAAAAGGCGCCACAGAGCATTTATGTCAATGCTTTCTGTACTTATGGTTTAACTGAATTTGCAAGGGCAACTGGAGATTCAGAGTCTTTGGATGTTTCCTTGGACTCATTCAAGTATGTTAGTCCTCAACTCGACGATCATTCAAGTTTCCAAACTCAACCGCATCCTATCCCAACTGGGTTCCAAGCGCATGGTCCTCTGATGATTTTTGCACTTGTTTTCCATGATCTTGGCTGTTTGTCAGGAAATAATGATATTAAAAACCGTGCTTTAGTATTAGCAGAACGAATAATGACGCAACATCTCAAACCAGGGAAAAAACTACTCTACGAATTCGTGCGTCCAGGAGGGGAACTCGTAGACAGTGATATCGGCAAAACGATTGTTCCCGGTCATGTCATTGAAAGCATGTGGTTCATGGCACGCATCTACAGCAATCACGGTCTTTCGGATCGGCTCAAGATTGTTTTGGAAACAATACGTTGGCATCTGGAATTAGGTTGGGATTCGGACTTTGGTGGAATTAGTCTTGCGTGCCACGCTGACAATGGAAACGCAGCCTGGCACATGCCTGATGCTAAAATCTGGTGGCCGCACACAGAAAGCCTCCTTGCGCTGTTGCAAGCTTATGAAATCAATCATGCTGAATGGGCAATAGAATGGTACTGGAAAGTACACGAATACACTTTTTCCCACTTCCCAAACCAACAGCATGGAGAATGGTTTCACAATTTGAACCGTGATGGGATACCAATGAGACCGTATTTGAAGAATCTTCCAGTAAAGGATCCCTTTCACTTACCTAGAGCGTTGATTTACTCCATGCTCATTCTTAAAAGACTTGCTGGGGAGTCAAATAAAGTTCAGGATTAAGACGTGATATTTCAGGATCAAAACATTGAAAGGTAAAGACATCGTATGAATTACCGTTATTTGGGAAGATCAGGGTTGCTAGTCTCTAGGATATGCCTTGGCACGATGAACTTTGGGATGAAGAATTGGGGATGCGACAAGCAGGTCTCCAACAAAATTCTTGGAGAATTCATTGAATCAGGGGGGAATTTTATAGACACAGCAGATGTCTACAGTGATGGAATTTCAGAAGAGATGCTTGGACTAGCTTTGCAAGATCACCAGCGTGAAGACTTGGTCATCGCTACTAAGTCTTGGTTCCGTATGGGTGATAGTCCCAACTCCAAAGGACTCTCACGAAAATATATTCTTGAGGCCGTTGAAAACAGCATGAGACGATTGAAAACGGATTACATCGACCTTTACCAAGTTCACGGTCCTGATTGGTTTACACCGATGGAGGAAACGATGAGAGCACTTGACGATCTCGTTCGACAAGGTAAAGTGCGTTACATTGGCTGCAGCAATTATTACGGATGGCAGATCGTCAAGGCCAATGCACTTGCAGAACGCTACGGACTAGAGCGTTTCATCAGCGGTCAGCATCTATACAACATAGTGCGACGCGATATAGAACGTGAAATTCTTCCTGCTTGTGCGGATCAAGGACTAGGGTTGCTTTGCTGGAGTCCGTTGGCTAGCGGATTTCTGAGTGGACGTTATGAAAGGGATCAAGCACCTCCTGAGGGTTCGCGAATTTCCTACCGCAAAAACATCGATATCCCACGCTACTTTAGTGATGCTGCATTTGACGTAGTTGACGAACTTAAGAAAATTTCGAATGAAACTAACAAAAACCTCTCTCAACTCTCTCTCGCTTGGTTGCTGTATGACCGGCGTGTCACCTCGGTAATCATCGGCCCTCGCACAGTGGAACAATTGAATGATTCCCTCCATGTTTCTGAATGGAACTTATCGCCTGAGCACCACGAAAGACTGGCTAACGCCAGCAATTTCAGCCATGGCTATCCCATGGAGTGGGTTGATTCTAGTTATGCCAATATCTCTGGAATCGAGGAATTCTCTCCTGGACACTTCCGGCATCCGATGGATAGGAACTAAACAAAAATAAAACTGTCAGAATCTGCATGAACTATTTCTCTGATCCTTCTTTTACTTTATAACGCAAACTCATTACCTGAAGATTTGAAAAAAATCTTCCTGAAATATATCTTATCTGATGAAACCGTAATCATAAAATGATGACTCCACTACCAATAAAAAATATACAGGTAGATTCTCTGCCTGTCTCAATATATGCCGATAATTTAGCAATGGGGCAAGCCGCTGCTTTGGATGCCCGGAAACAGATCTTAAAAGCGATTTCAGAGCGTGGTGAAGCCAGTATTATACTCGCCACTGGCAACTCACAGTTAACATTCCTTCACGCATTGAAGGAATTGGACGGAATCGACTGGAATAAAGTTAGGATCTTCCATATGGATGAATATCTTGGGCTGGCTCCAACTCACCCAGCCAGTTTCCCGCTTTTTCTGAAGGAACACTTCATTCAGCATGTGAATCCCAGAGCATTTCATCCGGTACCAAATAGCCCGGATGATATCGAACAGGCCTGTAGGGACTATGAACAACTACTCAGGGATC
>Ga0209090_10000398_pt1 | contig 26856 bp, 28 predicted proteins | sample ArcticOcean_MG_C_9_FD_187432 | JGI IMG/M metagenome (GOLD analysis project Ga0209090, IMG submission 187432) | Marine microbial communities from western Arctic Ocean - ArcticOcean_MG_CB2_152 (SPAdes) (version 2) | ecosystem: Environmental > Aquatic > Marine > Oceanic | place: Arctic Ocean... | reverse complement strand
ATTCGGATTTCTGAACGTACTGCCGATGATGCTGATGCTATGGCTCAATTGGCTCCAATCACTGGTGTTGATGAGTAAAATCTAGTTAAATAGTAATTTAAAAGCCTCCGTTCGTCAGAATGGGGGCTTTTTTAGGTTTATAAATAATAGTAGATATCAAGTAAAGAACAAAATATTATAACAAAAAGGGTTGACACGTAATACCGTTTATGTTATAATAGTTGTAATTTAAGATGATTTTTATAATTAACAGTGAGGTGAAATATAATGGCACGTTCTAAAGCGTTCTTTATCAATGGTGGTGCCGGCAGGGTACTATGTTCTATTCCAGCATTTGAGCGATATGCTGAAGATTCAGGTGATTCTGATTTCGTAATCGTATGTGAAGGTGGTATGGATTTATATCGAGGACATCCTGTCCTTCAGAATAAAGCATACGAAGTCTGGCACAAAGGTCTATTCAATGAACATTTGAAAGACAAGGACTTGGTTACACTAGAACCGTATCGAATTAACGCATACTTCAATCAAGAATGTTCTCTGGCTCAAGCGTTTGATATTGAAATCAATGGACTTGACGAACCACGAGAACTTCCAAAACCCACACTAAAACTTAGTAAGCAAGAGATGGTCACTGGCTATCAGACCATTCAAGAGATGAAAGCGGGATTAAAGAAAGACAAGATTGTCATTGTTCAACCATTCGGACGTTCTATTACTCCAATGGGAGACTTTATGATTGACCCTACTTCACGTTCTTTTGAAGTACAAAATATTGTAAATATCATTGACCAACTCCGAGTAAAATATGGTGTGTGCGTAATGAGTGAATTGCCACTCCCTCTCACAAAAAACCCAGACCATCAGGTTGCTATGCCCAAAGAACCTAATCTTAGATTATGGGCGTCTATGATTGCGAGTGCTGACCACTTCTTGGGTTGTGATTCTCTCGGACAGCATCTGGCAAAAGCGTTTGATAAAACTGCTACTGTTGTTACTGGTTCTACTATCCCTATTAATATTAGTTATGTCGATGACGAAAACTTTGATATTCTAGATATGGGAGCCACGAAGGGACGAGTATATTCTCCAATTCGTATTTCAATGGATGATGAGTTAGACCGAATGAATGACGGTGCTATGATGCTTGAAGTAGGAGAAGAGCAAATGGTTGTTGATTCAGTTATTGAATTTATGGGTACTGGCGGAACATTTAAAGGGCAAGCACCTACACCAATGCAAGCACAAGGCGGAAGTTGTGGCACACCTGCTCATAATAAACCTGACCCATCTATACCTACTGCTGGTGGGCAGCCGCATCAAATGGAGACTCCTAACTATGACTTTGAGCCAAAAAATCTTCTTGGTGAGGACAAATAATTATGGCTCAGTGGATTGCTGGGATATCAATAGGACATAACGCAGGGGTTTGCCTTCTAAAAGACGGAGAAATTGTTTTCTCTGTCGAAGAAGAACGACTTTCTCGATTCAAGCACGAAGGTGGTCCGTTACTCAGTATGATGAAAATTTTAGATTATACTGATAAAATTGATTACTTGATTGTGGCAGGATTGACTGTAGGTGGCGATGAGGTGGCTTCTAAACAACACACAACTTTTGAATACACCCGAGAGCCCATTTATCAGGGATTTGCAAGACGATTAGGATTAATTAAACAGATGGCGAAGGGCACTTCAACTAGTGACCGACATCCACAAGTTATTAATATGTTCCAAAACCATCACGCACAACACGCCGCGATTGGGTTCTTTAATTCTGGGTTTGAATCTGCCGCGACGGTGGTGATAGATAGTTGTGGAAGTTCAGTACAATATGGAAATGATGAGACTACGGACCTTTATTTTGAAGTAGAATCAATTTTTGATTGTTCGTATTCAAAAACTATGTATCCATTATATAAAAAAATGGGAACGAATAACGGTCCAAGTATCTATAGTATTGACAAAGGAACTGAGACTATTGGAGACGCTTCGGGTGGAATCGGAAAGGTTTGGGATTGTATCACAAATTATTGCGGGTTTCATTACAACGACTCAGGCAAAACGATGGGACTATCTGCGTTTGGTTCTCCAAATGAAAATATTCCTCCACTATTTAATGGCATCACATCTAATAAAGACCTTTTCTTAAACAAATACTTTGTTCGCCAAGGTTCAGAATCTGGCGTCAATATCAGTAAACAAGAATATACATTTTTAGATGATGTTTCCTGGGATTCAGAGTTAACTCTAAGTCAAAATAGAAGGGATATGGCATATGCGGTTCAAGTTGAAACCCAAGAACAAGCATTACAACTAATACTCAAAGCATCTGAAATTAGTGGCAACAAAAATGTTGTATTGACTGGAGGTTATGCTCTTAATTGTGTGTCTAATTATAATTATTTGGATACACTAAACAAGTATGGCATTAACTTATATGTAGAACCAAACTCTTCAGATGCTGGTACTGCCACTGGTGCCGCATTAACATTTTATTATCATATAACTAAGAATACTACTGTCAGGAAACGGAACGATAATCTATTCTTAGGACCAAAGTATGATTATAGTTTTGAGGAAATTAGTGAAAAATGTGGCGGTGAGATATCAATCGTTGGTACTAAAGATGTTGCAAAGTTGATTGAAGAAGGTAATATTGTTTCTATATTTCAAGGACGCTCAGAGGCTGGACCGAGAGCATTAGGTAATAGAAGTATTGTATTTAATCCTACTATAGTCAATGGAAAAGATTTAGTGAATAGAGTAAAGGGAAGAGAGTATTTTAGACCGTTTGCAGGCTCAGTATTAAAAGAACACGCTCACGAGTGGTTCGATATGAAAGGCTTAGAGGAATCTCCTAGTATGATGTATGCTGTTGACCTTAAAGAGGGAAAGGCAGATTTGGTACCATCTATTTGTCATATAGATAATACGTGTAGAATACAAACAGTGACCGAAGAAAAGAACAGAAATTTCTACGGCCTTATCGAAGAATTTTATAAACTTACAAACGTACCTATACTATTTAATACATCTTTCAATTTAGGTGGAGAACCTCTAGTAGAAACTATTGATGATGCGTTACTCACGTTGGCTAATTCCGAAATAGAATATTGTTGGATGCCAGAAATAAACAGTTTGATTAGATTACATAATGAAGGAGTGAAGATATGACTACGTGGATTGCTGGAGTTGCCAGAGGACATAATGGGGGTGTATGCCTACTGAAAGATGGGGAAATTGTCTTCTCTATTGAAGAAGAGAGGCTTTCACGACAGAAATATGATGGTGGACCTTATGCGTCACTTGTCAAAATTCTAGATTACACTGATAAAATTGATTATCTTGTTATCTCACATACACAACCTGATGAAAGTCGTGTAGAATTTAGCGGTGATAATGTGATAGTTGGACTCGCCAGGAAATTGCGATTGATTAGTAATCCACAAGACCAAGTAATTCAGATGGACAAATGGCACCACAAAATGCACGCCGCTTGTGCCTTTTATCGCTCAGGATTTGAATCTGCTTGTGCTGTTATTGTTGATGGTGCAGGAACTTTCATTCCTATGAATATCAATGGCGAAGAGGAGATGACTTGGGAACTAGAGACAATTTTTGATTGTGCTTACCCAGCCAAGTTCAAGACCCTTTATAAACATCAAGGTGGTCGTGGTCCTTGGCCTTCTATTCAAATACCAGAAATGAAATCTGATAGAGAAGGAGAAGAGGGAACACACGAGTTGGTTCTTGATGACTCTGGTGGTATCGTAAAAGCATATGAGGCAGTTACTCAATATTGTGGTTGGCAGCCAATTGAAGCAGGAAAGACTATGGGTCTTTTCCCTTATGGCGAATACAACGAAGAAATCCCAGAGATTTATACTGATGGTGGACCAACTGGTAAGTGGAGAACTACAGATAGAAATGTAATTATTCCTACTTATCCTAATGGCGCAGTTGTCAATGTTGAAAGATATGAATCCTTAGATAATTTTGACACTGATATGGAAGCAGATATTACTCTACTTCAAAACCGTAGGGATATGGCATATGCTGTTCAGACGGAATCTCAACAGATGGTATTAGAATTGATTCGTAAAGCAGTGGATATGAGTGCTAATAATAATGTGGTTATCTCTGGTGGTTACGGTCTAAATTGTGTCGCTAACTATTGGTATCTCGAACAACTAAAAGATGAAGATATTAACATATACGTAGAGCCAATTTCAAATGATGCTGGTACCGCTATGGGTGCCGCCCTACTTGTCCATTACAGTCTTACTGGAGATACGAATATTCGTCCGTTTGGTGAGTCACTATTTCTTGGACCTAAAGTAACTGCAACTGATGAAGAAATTGTTGCTATTGCGAAAGAGTATGGCGCTACTGCCGTCACTGATAAACAAAGTCCAGAAGATGCGGTTAAACTAATATTAAAGGGGAATATCGTCACTCTGTTTCAAAGTCAGTGCGAGAATGGTCCTAGAGCATTAGGAAATCGTTCTATATTGTTTGACCCAAGAACAGAAGATGGTAAAGATTACGTTAATTCGGTGAAGCATAGAGAATATTTCCGACCATTTGCAGGGTCGATTATGCACGAATATGCTGATGAGTGGTTTGATATGAGAGGTTTAGAAGAATCTCCTCATATGATGTATGCAATGAATTGTTCTTCGGAAGAGAAGATGAATATGATTCCTGCAATCATTCATATAGATGGTACTTGTAGAATTCAAACTGTTAAAGAACACCAGAATCCAACGTACTATGCAATGATTAAGGAATTCCACGCTCAAACTGGAGTACCTATACTATTCAATACATCTTTCAATTTAGGGGGAGAACCTCTAGTGGAAACTATTGAAGATGCGATTAGAACATTGGCAAGTAGTGATATTGAATATCTCTATATCCCAGACAATGACCTAATAATACAAGTTAAAAATAAGGAGAAAAAAGATGACTGATGGCAGCCGAGAAGAAGATGCGATTGAGATGACGCAAGAAGATTTATTTGATAACTCTGAATGGCAGCCTGAGGAGCCTGAAGAGATTACAAAATATGGGCCGTCAGGCGGACCAGAACCCAAAGGGGGACATCCAGACCCAAAAGACGCTCCTGGTCCTGAAGGGAAAAATAGAATAATTATTGTAACTGGCGGTGCAGGATTTATTGGAAGCAATCTTATCAAGAAGTTGAATAATGATGGTAAAGAGAATATCCTTATTGTCGATGATTTAACAGACCCGAAAAAACTTCAGAATATTGCAAAACTACGATTCCAAGACTATACTGATAAATCTAAATTTATTGAATTATTCGGCTTTATGGCTGAGAATGGTATGGTTGATTGCATTTATCATTTCGGGGCTGAGAGTGCCACTACTTGTGATGATGGAAAATATTTGATGGAAAATAACTATCAATACACCTGTAATCTGATGGACATATGTGCAATGAACAAAGTGCCTATGGTTTATGCGTCTAGTGCCGCAGTGTATGGAAATTCTACAGTATTTGATGATAAGAGTGACGATTATATTCCGACTAATTATTACGGACTATCAAAACTCCAAGCAGATAGATATAGTAGGAAATTTATGTCGCTTGATAATTCCAAGATTATTGGACTAAGATACTTTAACGTATGTTCAGACGGAGAGTTTGAGCAACATAAGGAAGGTATGAAATCTGCTACGGCTTGGATGAAAGAAGAATACGAGAGAATTGGTCAAGTCACAGTTTTTACTGGTTCTGATGAGATGAAGCGAGACTTCATTCCTATTGACCAGGTAATTTATTGTACAATGAATGCAATGCACAACGGAAGAAGTGGTGTATATAACATTGGTACTGGAACTGCTAAGTCATTTCTTGAATTGGCAGAAGAAGCCACAGATAGCAAAGATAAAATACGATTTATACCTATGCCATCTGAACTGAAAGAACATTATCAATCTTTTACTCAAGCAGATATGTCTAATGCTTGCTTTTCAATACCCGGTCGCCCTTGAGTGTAATCTCCAGGTTTAATATCTAACTGACGCTTTTGGGAATCTCCCGGAGCAATTCTATAATTATCCTCGGGTGTGTCTTTACTTGATGCCTCGAGGATAACTGTATTATCTTCCAAACTAGTTACTTGATGCGGTGTCATAGGCTTCAGATGAAGGGTATCTCCAGTTTTAAGAATTTCCATTCTAGTAGCAGAATCCCTCATATCCATAATTTCAACTTGTACAGACCCAGATTGGATTAACCAAGTTTCTTCTTTTTCCTTATGGAAATGAAATGATGACTTGTGCCCTTTCTTATAAAAACACAGTTGCTTCATACAGTAAGTATCATTACTTTCAATGATGACCTCGTGGCCCCATCCCTTTTTAATTTCTCTAGGCATATTTTGCTCTCTTTATTGTTTCGGTTGTACTTTTACCTTCAACGGTATCGATAATTCTGACCTCTGCTAAATCGTATCCGACAACTTGGTCAATCGTGTAGTCGCCGCCTTTTACTATTATATCAGGTTCTAATGATTTAATCAAGTCATATGGTGTATCATCTTCAAATATGATTACGTTATCCACACCTGCTATAGCCTCTAACACTTTCTTCCTTTCTACCATATTATTTACTGGTTTTCTTTTGATTCTAGTCATTGAATCATCACTATTAATTCCCACAATCAGTCTATCTCCCATTTTAGAGGCAGTTTGAAGTAAACTAATGTGACCAGAATGTATGATATCAAAACATCCGTTTGTGAAAACAACAGTTTCTAATACTGCTTCCTTATCTGGGATGGCAGTACCTAATTTAGTAACAACATTTCCTGCGGCTTTATTTGCTAAATCCATTGCTTGTTTGATGCCGTGGCTTCCTAGGAATAATGCGAATGTGGCTATTACCGTATCACCAGCACCAGTAACATCTCGAACTTGTTCAGCACATTCGGCTTTTCTAAGGATTGATGCTCCGTCACGGCCAATCCACTGCATACCACCAGCACCCAGAGTTATTAGAAGCCCACCCTTTAAGTCTAATGATTCGATTACTTGGAGGGCTCTATCATATGTGAATTCACCATAAGCATCTTCAAATTCTTTTTTGTTTGGGGTTATTGCGAATACTCCACTATATTTCTCCCAGTCGGTCCCTTTAGGGTCAACCAGAATCGGACAGTCACTTTTATCAAGCCAGTCATCAATTACCTCAGAAGTTATCGTGCCCTTACCATAGTCTGATATGATAACAACGTCTGGTGGTGCGCCAAAGAGGGGTGGAGCGTCTTTAATGTAACCACTGTCTAACCGACATAGTTGTTGGTCATTCGATAATATGCGTGTTTTGGTGACTGTTTTTGAGTTGGGACCAAGCGTTAAATCGTTAGTTATCATAGAGTTAGCAAGCAATTGAGAGACAAGCCCTCCCTCTCTATCAAGTCCTACAGTCGTAAACAGTACAACGTCATCGGTAAATACTTTAAGCGTGTGGCAGACGTTTCCAGCACCGCCTAGACGATTCTCCACCACAACATTATCTACTACTGGGACGGGAGACTCTGGCGACAAGCGTGTACTATCGCCTGCCCAATATGAGTCTAACATCACATCTCCAACTACATAAATTCGTTTATTCATAATATCATCTCCAACATCACATTTAATATAAATACTATTATAGCCACTAGAAAGACTATAATGCACAATCACTTTTAAAGTAACATAATTATATATACGTTAGGGAAAATATGGACACAGGAATCGAAACGCTAGAGAGGCTGTGGTCCGGCATTGATAATATGAAAGAGAGAATTACCCGACTAGAAGAACAAATGAAGACGGTTTACAATAGCGTGGACCGTATTGAAAAGAAGTTGGATAAACTTATTGACCAGACCGATGACCAACAAGTCGAAATCTCTACTAGCAAAATTCAGATAGGCAATGGCGAGAGAGTTTTTTGGCTCTTGCTATCCGCAGGAATTGGCCTAGCCATATACTGGGTAAAAAGTGGATGATATGATATGATGGTAGACCTATTATTTGAAGTTGAGAAATTCCTTTCCATAATTGTTACCGCAGTTGCCATCGGTGCATTCTTTTTTACTTTACGACATAGGAAATATTACTCGTGTTGGGCTCGTTCGGCTATTTTGCTTGGAGCGGTAGTAGAATTTTACAGTTCATATAATTGTTTTTTGTGCTACCCGGAGTTAGCAGAACTGTTACAAACTAAACCACACCAAGCAATGGCGATAGCACAAATTGGATATTCTTCGGCTGTGGCACTGTTTATCTATACTATACTTAGATTTAAATGGTCAATGAGAACACAGTACAAACGAATACTGCAAGATTTGAAACAACATAAATAGATGTAATAGACGGAGTAAATGATGGCAAAAATACAAACAGCAACTGGACTCAGAGATTATGCTTACCGAAAACTCGGTTCTCCTAAGATTGAAATCCAAGTTGATGACACACAAGCACTTGACCGTATTGATGATACTATTCAACTATTCATCGAACGCCACTTTGATGGCGCTGTGGAGGAGTTTATAGTTTATGAATTCACTCAGGAAGATGCTACAAACAAATTTCTTACGCTTGATGATTCAATCATAGCAGTAACTAGAATATATGAGCCCGGAAGATATTCTTCTGAGGCTATGAATGATGTTCGCTATAAAATTATGGCGGATGAAATGTTCGATATGACGAAAGCGAGTATGACGAACTATGAAATAACTATGCAACATTTAGATATGGTTTCCAGTTATTTCAATCCAGACAGAACATTCTCTTTCAATAAAGCAACAAATCAATTACATTCACACTCTGGTAAAATTATCGGGCCTGTTTGTTCTGATGATACGATACTAAACCAAACGGATTGCGAAACTGCCTCAGGAACTTGGACTAGAGGACACTCTCTACTCTTACGGGCTTGGAAAGCAGTTGTACCTAATGAAGCAACAGGATTTGGTATCGATGTTTATAATGATGAATGGGTTAAGAAGTATGCTACTGCAATGATTAAGCAACAGTGGGGTGCTAATATGAAACAATTTGACGGAATGCCTTTACCCGGTGGGATTACGGTTAATGGTCAAAAAGTTTGGGACGAGGCTTCAGAAGAGATAACCAAACTCGAAGAGGAATTCTCCCTAAACTATGAACTTCCAGTTAATTTTCTAGTAGGATAAGACAATGGGAATGTTCGACAATATGTCCAAATCGCCGATGATTAAGGATATCGTAGAAGAAGTTGTTGCCGTGATTGGATTCACAGCAAAATATCTTCCACGAAAATATGGAACTGGCCTTGACCCGATATTCGGGGAGGACCCTACAAGTAAATTTGATACTATATGGGAGTTCAATATTCTTATTGACGATTATCAAGAATATGGAGATGTTGGAGATTTCTATTCTAAATTTGGTGTGTCTGTAACAGATGAAATGAAAGTTTCATTTACGAAGAAATCTTTCGCAGAGCAAACCGCATCAACAGATGATGATAGACCAATCGCTGGAGACTTGTTATTTTTCTCTGATGCTGAAGCATTATTTGAAGTGACATTTGTCGGAAATGATTCGTCATTCTACCCAACACCAGATGGTCCACAACACGTATGGACTCTAACGCTGAAACCTTGGGAATATGGCCACGAAGATATTACAGTGGTTGACACAGAGATTGAAGGACTTGAAGCAGAAATTCAGACGGCTATTGACGCCGAACTTGGTACTCCAGATTGGGATACTATGGATGATGATGTTTTGGATTTATCAGAGATGAATCCTTTTGGGAGTACTAACTAATGTTCGGAACTACTTTTTACCACGGAACTACTAAAAAACTCATTATTGCGTTTGGTTCAGTATTCAATAACATTCACGTTCAGAGAACGGAGGCTGACGGTACACTGATTAAAGATATAAAAGTACCCCTAGCCTATGAATCACAGAAGAAATATCTTGCCAGACTAATTAAAGACAGCAAGGCGAATAAGCAAGTCCCACGTATGGGCTTTATTTTAACTGGTGTTGAAGCAGATTATTCTCGTGCTGGTAATCAGATGCAGACCCACAGATTTAATAAAGCAGGGACAAACAAAGCACATACAATATTATCTCCAATCCCATACAATTTTTCATTCACACTAGACATTTATTCAGACTTGATGGATGATGGACTACAAATTATAGAGCAAATTGTACCTTATTTCCAGCCAGATTTCAACGTGGTTATTGAAGAAGTTCCCGAATTGGATATGAAAAGAGATATTCCTATCGAATTGAAAGGGGTAACACTAACAGATGAATTTGAGGGTGTTTTTGGCGACCATAGAATTGTCAACTGGTCACTAGAATTTCTGATACGCGGATGGCTATACCCACCAATCAGAGAACAAGGTATTATTAAGAAAGTTATTACCAATTATTTGGTTGGAACTATTGACCCGGCAGAAGCCGATGCTCCATTAGAGCAAGTCAATATGTCAGTTGACCCGTGGGGTTCTGATGCAGACGATAATTGGACTGTGGCGTTAGAAGCAGGGCATCCAGATGACCCGAACGACCCAAATGACGTAGATACAATGGCACCAGTAAAATGGCCATTAAGTTAACAGCGAGGAATATATTATGCCAAAAGGGATTAAGAAGTCCGTTGATGAGAGGTTAGATGATTCTCTTGGGTTGTCAGATGATATTATAAATCAGTATGAACAAGCCGAACCAATCACTATTGATAATCCTCCGATAGAAGGTGAAATCGACAGAGTTATAAGTGTACGAAGAGAGCGTGGTCTGGCACCCAGACAAGCAAAAGTATCAAACTCACATCAAGGAGATTTAGATACAGATTATAGTTATGCACGAGATAACCTTTATAATCTTATTGAGCGAGGTAATGATGCCCTTGAGGGAATATTAGAACTTGCTAAAGAAATGGAACACCCACGGGCATATGAAGTCGCCAGTGGTTTAATAAAGAATGTATCTGATACTACAATGGAATTGTTGAAGATGCAGAAAGAATTAAAATTAATGCGTGAGGGCGAGGCACCTAAGACCAACGTCAATAATCTTTATGTTGGCTCGACCAAAGATTTACAAGATATGCTAAAAGGCAAGACTATTACAGACGATAACAAGCCGTGAGGCTTTTTTTAATATAACAAGGGAAAATTTTATGGTACCACATAAGAAAGACAACTCACACACAATTCAAAATATAGGAATGGTTGCCGTTCTCATTGCCGTGCTATTTGGGGTCACCCAAATGATGGATACAGTACGTGATGTGGACCGTTTAGTTGTATATATTGATTCTCAAAAGGACCATTTAAAAGAAATAGATGACCACATCCTAGAATTTAAAGATATAGAATCTGGATTACTTGCCCATAAGGATGACGATTTAGAAGAATTTCGTGAAGTATCAGAACGACAAGTTTTAATCTCTGATAAACTCGACAAACTAGAAGAGGGACAAAAGTTTTTGATGAAAGAAATTATTAAATCCAATAGACAAACTTCAATTACGAAAGAGGTTTCGCAGGAATAAGGTAACATTATATTATGACAATTACTACTTATCTAGGAAATCCACTTCTTAAACGTGTTAATGTACCTCACGAATTTACAGAAGAAGAGATTATAGAATATGTAAAATGTAGAGATGACCCAATTTATTTCATTAAGAACCACATCCACATTGTTAATGTCGATAAGGGGTTAATGAAATTTGAGTTGTGGCCTTTTCAAGAAAAGTTAATACAGACTTTAGTTGATGAGCGTTTCTGTATCGTTAAATGTCCAAGACAGTCTGGTAAATCTCAGACTAGTTTGGCATTTATGTTGCATTACGTTCTGTTCAATGACCAAAAAAGTGTCGCCATTCTAGCCAACAAAAGTGCAACGTCACGAGAGTTGTTGGGAAGATTACAGATGGCATATGAAAAACTTCCTATATTTCTACAGCAAGGCGTATCAGAATGGAACAAGGGTTCGATAGAACTTGAGAACGGTTCTAGAATTCTTGCTGGTTCAACATCTTCTTCCTCTATACGTGGATATTCATTCAACCTGATTTTCCTTGATGAGTTTGCATTCGTTCAACAGAATATGGCAGAAGATTTCTTCCGTTCTGTATATCCGACTATCTCTTCTGGTAATACATCAAAGGTCATTATCGTATCTACTCCAAACGGTATGAACCACTTCTATAAGATGTGGTCTGATGCAGTTGAGGATAATTCTAACTACCATCCATTTGAAATTAATTGGTGGGATGTTCCAGGTAGAGATGATGCTTGGAGAAAACAAACAGTTGAAAATACAAGCGAAGAGCAGTTTAGACAAGAGTTTGAGTGTGAATTCCTTGGCTCTGCTGGTACACTCATATCCGCAACGAAACTCCAACAACTAGCAGTGAAAAGTCCAATAATGACTATGCAAGAATTGGATGTATATGACGAAGGAGAGCAAGGCCGCAATTACTTTATGACAGTTGATGTTGCAGAGGGCAGAGGTCAAGACTATTCAACAATGAATATAATTGATATATCAGAACTTCCTTTTAAACAAGTTGCTAAATTTAGGTCAAACACCATATCACCTATGCTTTTGCCAACTGTTATTATGCAAGTTGCACAATCCTACAATGATGCCACAGTTCTTATAGAATCAAATGGTCCTGGTGCCGAAGTTTGTAACATACTCCATTATGATTTAGAATACGAAAATACAATCAACGAATCTGGAATTACCGCTAAATTCGGCATAAAAATGTCTAAAAGAGTTAAGGCGATTGGTTGCTCTAATCTCAAAGACCTTATTGAGAATGATAAGATACTTATTAACGATTTAGAAACCATTTCAGAATTAGCACAATTTATTACTAAAGGAACATCTTGGGCAGCCGAAGGCGGAGGAACAGATGACCTTGTTATGGGGCTTGTGATGTTTGCTTGGTATGCCACTCAGCCAAATTTCAAAGAATTGAACGATATTGATTTGAGAATTAGCCTTATGGCTGGGAAAATTAAGCAGATAGAAGATGACCTAACCCCGTTTGGATTTATTGACGATGGAATTGACGATAAGGAAGGCAGTTATGTCAGAGAAGGCTCAGAGATATGGCAGTTACAATAAAGGAATACTAAGTGAAGTCTAGATATTGTGTCAAATGTGAAGCAATGTTCAAATATGACTGTTCTTGTCCTAATAACCTAAGAATGGCGGTAATTAAGAAAGAATTTGAGAAAATGCGTGATAGTAAAATAAAAATGGCACAGGAAGCCCTTAGAACCCTTTCCGTAAAGACTCAAATTTTATAAATATGAGTAATGGTTGAATAGACTCTTTGGAAGAATCGCAAGATAACTCAATAACGGTACTACATTCGGGTTCACACAGCCATAAAGTGAACAATTTAATTTAAATATAGGAGAAAAACGATGGGATTTCAATTAAGCCCAGGCGTTCAGACAAAAGAAATAGATTTGTCAACGTCTATACCCGCAGTTGCTACCTCTCTAGGTGCTACCGTAGGTCGTTTTACTTGGGGGCCGGCTTTCGAGCCATACTTGTGCACCTCAGAAGCCGACCTTGTAGCAGTTTTTGGGCAACCAACTAACGATACATACCCTGCGTTTCTTTCTTCTGCCGCCTTCTTGAAGTACACAAATAGTCTTCAAGTAGTACGAGTGGTTGACTCTGGAGCAATGAACGCCGCTCCAAGTGGCAACGTAACTCAAATAACTGGTGCAGAAGATTTTGATACGCAATACGACTCAGGTACTTTGACAGAGGGCTTTTATGCTCGATATCCTGGTACTTACGGAAATGGTATTTCTGTAGAAACTCATAGTGGCGATGCTACTTGGGATGCTTGGCAATACCAAGGCGCTTTTGATGTAGCACCTGATGCCTCTAACAACGAAATTGCAATTGCAGTTGTTGTTGGAAATGTCGCCGTAGAAACTTACCTTGTCGGAATGACTCAAGGCACCAAGAATTCAGATGGTGGCAATATTTGGGCAGAAGACAAAGTTAACAAAATGTCCAAACTTATTTGGGTAGTTACAGATAACGTCACTAATGGTCCTGGTCCTGTATCAGTTTCATTCACTGGTGGTATTGCAGTTTCGGCTGGAGTTCCTGCTCATTGTGACGATATGGGTGCTGATGACCAAGCAACTTGCGAAGGCAATGGTAATGCTTGGGTTGTGGCTGTTGATGCTGGAACAGTTGGTGCTAACGAGTATATGCAAGGTTGGAACAAGTTCCAAAATGCAGATGAAATCAATGTTAGTCTATTGTTTGCTGGTGGAGTCTCTAACGAGTCCGAAGCCACTGTATCAATAGTATCTAAGTATATGATTGAAACTGTTGCAGAATACAGAAAAGATTGTATTGCTGTTGTATCCCCACCAAAATCAACTGTAGTTAATGTTGGTGGAGCCACTAACGCTGTTAACAATGTTATCGCTTGGAGAAAAGACGTTTCTTTTAACTCTGCATCTTCATACGGTACTCTTGATGGCAACTTTAAGTACGTTTATGACGTATATTCTGACACTTATCGCTGGATTGGATTCAGTGGTGATATCGCAGGACTTTGTGGTCATACAGACGCAGTTCGTGATGCTTGGTGGTCACCTGGTGGACTAAATCGTGGACAGATTAAGGGTGTTGTAAAACTCGCTTATCAGCCTTCTTTAGCACACAGAGACCAGTTGTATATGCTTCCTAATGGAATCAATCCAATTGTTTCTTTCCCTGGACAAGGTACTGTTCTTTGGGGAGACCGCACTCTACTAACTAAGCCATCTGCATTTGATAGAATCAATGTACGTAGATTGTTTATTATTTTAGAAAAAGCAATTTCCATATCTGCAAAATACTTCTTGTTCGAGTTCAACAACGAATTCACCCGCAAGAACTTCTTGAATATGGTTAATCCATATCTAGCTGGTATTCAAGCCAGACAAGGAATGTATGATTTTTATGTGCAGTGTGATGCTGATAATAACACAGGCGAAGTCATCGATGCTAACCAGTTCGTGGCTAGTATTTTCATTAAACCATCCAAATCAATCAACTTTATCACGCTTAACTTCGTAGCAACGAAGACCGGTGTTGATTTTGCTGAAGTGATTGGCCAAGTATAAGGGGAGATAAAAATGGCTTTCGCAATTACAGACTTCGCTAATCAATACACTGGCGATTACGCACGACCAAACCTCTTTGAGGTTGAAATCGGCGAATTAAGCAACGCAAAAATGCTCATTAAAACGGCAACTCTACCAGCATCTACTGTTGGGGCGATTGAAGTTCCTTACCAAAATAGGAAACTCAAACTTCCTGGTGACAGAACATTCGCTGATTGGAGTGTCACTATAATGAACGATGAGACTTATGCACTACGAAAACTGCTTTTAAGTTGGCAGAAAGACATTACTGGTTTTACCAGTTTTTCTTCTGCTATAGCCGCTAATAGTACGCATAAAGAACTTGTAGTTCGTCCTTACAATCGTGATGGAACGGCATCTTCTGGCATAATCAAGTTATATGGTTGGCCTTCAGATATCGGAACTATCGATTTGTCCTGGGACACTGCTGATGCAGTTCAAGAATACACTGTAACATTCAGTATTTCTTGGGATGACGGTGGTACACCAGTATCAGTCGTAGTATAACGTCTTGATAAGTAAACCTGTTAGTGAGTATAAATAGTTGTATGAATGCTTACTTAACAAGAAATGTGATATAATATGGAACTATTTGGTTATAAGATAGAGAAGAGAATTGGCTCATCTGTGGTCGACAAAGGAACAAAATCCTTTGTCGCACCAAACCTAGACGATGGTTCTACCGTAATCGATGGCGGAGGCGTAAATGCCTTCGCTATCAATTTCGATGCCGCATTTCAGACACAACAAGAACTTATTGGTAAATATCGCACGACTGCAAGACATCCCGAAGCGGAATCTGCAATCGATGATATTGTCAATGAGGCCATTGTATTGGACCCATTTAAAGACCCAATACATATCCATCTTGATAAATTGGACAACATTAATGTTCCCGATAATATCAAGAAAATGATTGGGGATGAGTTTGATACTATTTCTAGGAAACTAGACTTTAATCAATCTGGCCCTGATATTTTTAGGAGATGGTACGAAGATGGTGCTATACATTATCATATCATTTTTGATAACGATAATATCAAGAAGGGCATCAAAGAGTTAAGATACATCGATTCTACTAATATCAAGAGAATTAAGGAAGTCCTTAAGGAAAAAGATAAATCAGGAGTTGAAGTAGTTACGGGCGTAGAAGAATATTGGTTATATTCTAAAGAGACTAGAGGTATGTCTCAAACCCTTAAAGTTGCTCTAGAGGCAGTCGCAATGGCTGATTCTGGATTGTATGATAAAGAAAAAGAGGTAACTCTTTCATATCTACACAAAGCAATGAAACCAATAAATCAACTTCGTATGCTAGAAGATGCGATGGTGATTTACCGAATTACAAGAGCACCTGAAAGACGGGTGTTCTATATTGATGTTGGCAACCTGCCTAAGACTAAAGCAGAACAATATCTACGAAACATTATGAACAAGTTTAAGAACAAAATGGTTTATGATGCTTCTACTGGTACTGTAGCAGATGGCAAAGATACAATGTCAATGATGGAAGATTTTTGGCTACCTCGTAAAGAGGGTGGTCGAGGAACAGAAGTACAAACCTTGCCTGGTGGACAAAATCTAGGCGATATGGATGATGTAATATACTTCCAAAAGAAAGTGTATCAAGCACTCCACGTGCCTGCATCAAGAATGGAATCTGACACTGGTTGGAGTATGTCTCGTTCTGGTGAAATTACCAGAGATGAGATTAAGTTTACTAAATATGTAACAAAACTTAGAAAAAGTTTCTCTGATTTGTTGTATTCTCTACTTAGAACCCAATTGCTTTCTAAAGGTATTATTGATAAAGCAGAATGGAATGAGTATAAAGAGAATATCAGTTTCATATTTGAAGACGATGGATATTTTTCTGAACTCAAGAAAATTGAAATGATGAAAACACGAGTCGAAATGGTCGACACTATTAGTAGTGGAGAAATGATTGGTCGTTATTATTCAGTTGAATGGGTAAGAAAGAATATTCTAATGCACACAGACGATGATATTGAAGCACTAGACAAACAGATGGCAGATGAGAAAGCCGCTAACTCGAAAGACGAAGATGGCAAATCAGATGACCTATATTAGGAGATTACTATGAACGAAAATTTAGATAAATTGGTACAATTAGCACAAAACAAGAAGGCTACTGCATTTAAGGCACTCCTACACGGAGAGATTAATACTCGCCTCGCTTCTAAAATGGCTGATATCAAAACCAAACTTTCTACGACTATGTTTAGTAAGAATGTGGTTGAGGAAGACGTTAAACTTAAAGAAGGTGAACTTCCACCCGCTCTGAAAGCCGCAATTGCTAAGAAAAAAGGCAAGAAGGTTGAAGATGACGATGAGGACAAGGACACTAAAGACGAGGGTACTCTACCACCCGCTCTTCAAAAAGCAATCGATGCCAAGAAAGGCAAAAAGAAAGACGATGAAGATGACGATGAAGTAGAAGAAAATATTGCCAACTTTGGTAAAAAGAAAGCAAAGCCTTTTAAAAAGGATTAAATAAATGTCAAATTTACAAGACAGGATAGTTTCATTTTTAGACGGTCCGTTTAAAGAACTGACTGAAGGGAAGAAACCCCCTACGATTAAAAAATTGTCTAAGGATATGAAGAATTTTGTCAATAAAAAGAAAAAAGGCAAATATCAATCAGAAGCCTCTGGTGACAAAGAAGCGTACCAGAAATTTTTCGCTACTGTACTAGCAAAGTACAAAGTTAAGTCCGCTGAGGAATTATCCGATGCAGACAAGAAAAAGTTCTATGATGAGGTTGATGCTGGATGGGAAGGCGATAATGAGTCTGATTAAATTTAGCGAGTATAGTTCACAGATTTCGGAAGCGATGGCTGTGGACGTAGCGGAACAAGATGAAACTGTCATTATAGAATGGACAGAAGAAAATTGGAACGCTTTAACCGTAACAGAGAGAGCAGAATTAGAAGCAGAGGCCGTCAACGGATGGGCTATGTGGCAAATTGGTGGTCTATCAGAAGTAAACGGTTCTCCTAATATTGAATTAGAAATATTTGAAGCAGAAGATTTTTTAGCCAGTCTTGTAGAAGATTGTGGCGAATGTGGGAAAGAGCCTTGCGTATGCGAAGATGTAAGCGAAGCAAAACCACCTTCACTTAAAAAGTTACCTCCACATCTCGCAAAGTTTTTCGATAAAGACGGCAACTTGACTAGAGCGGCCGCAGAGAGACTTGCAAAGGGCAAAGTTAAATTTAACATTAAAGATGTTACACCTAAGGGTTATGGACCATCTGAAGATATTCAAGAAGCAAAGAAAGTAATGTCAAAGAAAGGCGATTACGCATTTGGCAAAGACACTAGTAAAGATATTTCTTTTGTTACATATAAAGGCAAAGTAATATCTCAAGGCGCTTTCGATAGTGGCTCAGACGGTTGGTGGATGAATATCACTGGCAAGAAAGGCCAAGAATTTTTTGATAAACCATCTGATGTCATTTCTTATTTCACTAAGAAGAAGATTACAGAAGATGTAACAGTAGAGTTCATTGAAGAAGAATTAAAATTTGTGGATGACATTGGTGAATCAATTGTCACAGTTGAGGCTTACAAAGCACGAAACACGATGCAACGTAGGGCTACACAGAAGAAGAAAGACCAGAATAAGTTCAAAGACAGAGCAGTCAAAATGAAGGCTAAGATTGAACGTAAAAAGGGCGGCAATAAAGTTAAGCGTATCAAGATGCGAAAGAAGTGGGTACGTATAAACAAGGGCAAAATCAAAAATGCACACAAAGTTTTTGGTGGCAAAGTGAAATCTAAGTTCACTAAATAATAGTAAGGGGAGAGTAATGAGACTAATATCAGAAATTACAGAATCAGTAAAATACATTACTGAAGCCAATGGGAAAGAACTCTATATTGAGGGTGTATTCCTACAGGCAGACCTGAAAAATAGGAACGGTCGTTTGTATCCCGGTGCTATTATGGAAAAAGAAGTCAAAAGATACACAACAGAATATATCGACAAGAAACGTGCGTTTGGAGAATTGGGGCATCCTGAGGGACCAACAATCAACCTAGACCGAGTATCTCATATGATTACCCAACTAAGACAGGAAGGTAACAACTATATTGGCAAAGCCAAAATCACAGATACTCCACACGGAAATATTGTCAAAAGTTTGATTAAAGAGGGGGCTCAACTTGGTGTTTCATCAAGAGGAATGGGCACGCTTAAAGCAAACAAAAAAGGAATTCAGGAAGTACAAGGTGATTTTTACCTTGCTACTGCCGCGGATATTGTAGCAGACCCTTCAGCACCTGACGCCTTCGTTAATGGCATTATGGAAGGTAAAGAATGGATTTGGAACAATGGTGTTATTGCTGAGAGACAAATAGCAGAATACCAAGATATCGTCAGAAGAGCGTCCGGGAAGCGATTAACTTCGCTCGAAGCGACTGTATTTGAAGATTTCATAAGCAAGTTGTAGGAATCGTAGTGATTTTTGCGATGGTTAGAGTAATTAGTTTTATAAATAATAATAATTAGATTAGAAACTAATTTTAATTTATCAATTGGATTAGGAGAACCCTGATGAAGTTAAAAACAGAAACTGGCGAGATGTTGGTTTTGGATGAAGAGCAGAAAGTCTGGAAAGGCCAGTCTGTCGATTCCGATACTTCTATTACAGTGTCTGAGGCTGATGAACTTTTAGAAAAGGGGGACCTGGAAATGGTTGCTGAAGATTCTGAAATTTCTGAGGCTGATTCTCTTGAAGAAGCCGAAGCACCAAAGGCCACACCTTTGAAAAAGAAGAAAAAGAAAGTAGAAGGTAGTGGAGAAGTTGAAGTTCTAGAAGACCAGGACGAAGACGAAGACGGTGATGACGCGGACGAAGATGAAGACGATGATGTAGAAGAAAACAAAAACGCTAAATCAATAAAGAAAGAAGCATTTGAAGTTGAAGTAGATATTGCCGAAGATGTGAAAGCATTGTTTGATGGTCAAGACCTTACTGAAGATTTCAAGGCTCGTACTACTCTAGTATTTGAGACTGCCGTTAAAGCGAAAGTCAAGGAAAATTTGCAACTTATCGAAGATAAGATGGCAGCCGACCTTGAAGTTCAAATTGCGTCCCAGTTGACTGATATCACTGAGAAACTGGATGGTTATCTAGACTATATGGTTACTGAGTGGCTTGAAGAGAACGAGCAGTCCGTTGAACACGGATTGAAAAACGAAATCTTAGAAGGTTTTGTTAGTGGAATGCAGAAGTTGTTTGCAGAAAATTACATTGAAATCCCTAATGAGAAATACAATGTAGTGGACGAACAAGCAAAGGAAATTGAAGCCCTAAAGGAAAGTTTGGATGCAGAGACAAATAAAAATGTCGAAGCGAAAACTCAACTGGCTGAAGCGTCCGCTGAAAAGATTTTCAGAGAAGTAACGGTTGACTTGACTGAGACACAAAAAGCAAAGATGAATAGTCTTGCTGAAGGTGTTGAGTTCGATGATGCGGTATCATATGCTGAAAAACTGAATACTTTGAAAGAAACTTATTTTCCTTCAGAGGCAGAGAAAGAAGAAGTAATTGCAGAAGAGGGCACCAAGAACGGTTCCTCGGATGGAGTGATGACTGATGCAATGAAGAAGGTTATGGCTTCCCTTTCACAATCTAGAGAAACGAGCATCTTAGGTGCTTAATCACATTTATATTTAATAGGAGAACATTCAATGTTTTTAACTGAAGAAATTAAAGATAAGTGGCAGCCTGTAATGGAACATTCTGAATTGCCAAAAATTCAAGATGCGACAAAACGTGCAATTACACTTCGTCTTTTAGAAAACCAAGAAAAGGCTTTGCAAGAAGCCAACGTAACTGGCGCTAACGTAGACAACTGGGACCCAATCCTAATTAGTCTTGTTAGACGTACAATGCCTCAACTAATGGCTTATGACACAATTGGCGTTCAGCCAATGAGTGGTCCTACTGGACTTGTCTTTGCTATGAAATCTCATTATACTGGTGAAGCAAGTACTGGTGCTGAAGCACTTACTACTGCCGCTGGTGCACCTGATGTAGACTTCTCTGGTAACCCAGATGGTGGCGGAGCGGGAGTTCCTACTAACAACTACGCAACTGCTGACGGCGAGGCTCTAGGTGGCTTTGTTTCTGGTGGCGGCGCATTTAAAGAAATGTCTTTCTCAATCGAGAAGTCTAGCGTTACTGCTAACACTCGTGCATTGAAAGCCAAATATTCTTTGGAACTTGCTCAAGACCTTAAGGCTATCCACGGCTTGGACGCTGAGACTGAATTGTCAAATATTCTTTCTGCTGAAATCCTTGCTGAAATTAACCGTGAAGTTATTGCTAAAATCCAGTCACAGGCTACTGCCGGTGCTACTTCTGGTACAACTACTGCTGGAACATTCGATGTTGCAGACGCAGTTGATAACCGTGGTGCCCGTTGGGGTGGTGAGCGTTATAAATCACTATTGATTCAAATCAATCGTGAAGCAAACCTTATCGCTAAAAACACTGGACGTGGTGCAGGTAACTGGTTGCTAGTATCTCCAGATGTTGCATCTGCTCTTGATATGGTTGCCGGACTTGCTACTCCTTCAATGGATGTAGAAAATGGCAATGCACCTGATACTGCAAACTCTGTGTTTGCTGGTATGTTGGGAAGTAAGTACAAAGTATTTATTGACCAGTTTGCCGCTTCAGATAGTGTTACTGTAGGCTATAAAGGCGCTAATATGTATGACGCAGGACTCTTTTACTGCCCATATGTTCCTCTTCAGTTGATGAAATCAATTGGCGAAGAAGACTTCCAGCCACGTTTAGGGTTCAAGACTCGTTACGGTCTTACACACAATCCTTTCGCAACTGGTGCCGCTGGCGCTAACCCTTACTTCAGGTCGTTCTCTGTAACTAACCTGTAAGTAAAGTATTTTGTCTTTACCGGCTTGCGCCATTCGTTAAGAGTTTCGCTACCTTAGGGCAAAAAGTCATTAAAACGGCATCTTGAGAAATCAAGGTGCCGTTTTTCTTTTTATACAGGAGTTATAAATAGTAGTATGACAGATAAACAAAGAGTTGCTCCGCAAAAAATCAACCTAGCGAAGAGTACGAACTATAGGTTAAATATGTCCATTCTTCCTGGAACTCAGTTCTGGTTGACCACTTGTAATCTACCGACTATGAGTGTTAACGAAGTACCGATTGCAAATCCTATGCACGGTTATGTTTATAGGCCAGGCAGTACCATATCAAATGCTCCTATGACTGTGACCTTTCTGGTCGATGAAGATTACCAGAACTATATGGAAATCCTCGGATTGATGAACCGAGCGGCTGGAGCAAAAAATGATGCAAGGTACAAACCAGGCGAAGCCACAGGCCATAACGGAAGTATTCATATCCTTTCAAATAACAAGAATGTGAGTGAAACAGTGTTCACTTTCCATAACTTGTTCCCTACCATTCTAGGAGAACTTCAGATGACTAATGAATCATCCGAGCCACTCCTAACAGATTTGACTCTCCAGTACGACTTTATGGAGATGGAATCAGGTAAAGCCCTTTAAAATAATTGAAGAAAACACTTGACTTTCCGATTTAGATGGTGTATAATGACTTAAAATAACTCTCATAATTGAGGGGTTGACATTTGGTGAGGAATCTTATATAATGAACACTATGAAAATAGAAGAACTTGAAGCATCGGTAGATAAGGACGTATACATAGATGAGACTATCCTAGCCAGGGAGTCTCTGGCTACTCCCACTAAACACAACAAATATCTAAAAATCTTGTTGCGGGAGAGGCTCAAACTCAAAAAATTACGAAGTGAACTATATAGAGTAAGTCACGGTAGAACCAACTATTATAACGGTTCTGACCCAGACCCTTTTGAATATGTTCTGAAAGACCGTGAGGTTAAAGAATATGTGAGAGTTGACCCGGCTGTAGTTTCGGCTGAAGATAAGGTCACTCTACAAGAAGAGATAGTGAAGTATTTGGAAGAGGTCTGTAAAATGTTCTCTACCAGAGGTTTTGCTATTAAAAATGCTATTGATTTTATGAAGTTTACACAGGGTGAGTTTTGACCGATATTATTGTACATAAGAAGGACGATGTTTATATTAACATCGAATGTGAGGCTGGCTTAGCCCACGACCTTTCTGATTATTTTACATTCCAGGTTCCAGGCTATAAATTTATGCCAGCCTACCGAAGCAGGGCGTGGGATGGGAAAATTCGTCTATTTAACGCATTTGGTGGGGAGTTGTACTATGGCCTACTCCCATATGTGGTTGAGTTTGCGTCTAGAAATAATTTAACAATACAGACCCTACCTCTCGAAAGAACCTCTACTCCCGAAGAGACAGCGACATTCTTCAAGAAATTAAATCCTCAAGTAGGTGGTTCTCCAATCGAACCATATGATTATCAGATGGAAGCACTCCATCACGGACTCAATCAAAAACGAGCATTAATGTTATCTCCCACCAGCAGTGGTAAATCTCTGATGATTTATGGACTGGTGAACTGGTATATGAATACAGTTGAAAAGAAGATTTTGATTATTGTTCCGACTACAACACTGGTTGAACAGTTATACAAAGATTTTGATGACTACTCCAACGGTTCTGGATGTGACTACTCTAATGACAACACACATAGAATATATGCAGGCAAAGACAAAGAGACAGATAGAAAGATAGTTATAACCACTTGGCAGTCTATCTACAAGTTAAAGAAAGATTGGTTCAAACAATTTGATGTTGTAATTGGAGATGAAGCCCATAATTTTAAGGCCAAGTCTCTTACATCTATTCTAACAAAAATGGTAAATTGTGAGTTCAGATTCGGATTTACTGGTACCTTAGATGGCACACAGACACACAAATTGGTTCTTGAAGGATTATTTGGGCAAGTACATAAAGTCACAACGACTAAAGCATTGATGGACTCAGATACTATTGCAAAGTTACATATCGAAGCAGTAACCTTGGGATATACTGATGAAGAGAAGAAAGCAGTAAAACTTATGGCATATAAGGAAGAGATTGATTTCCTTATTAACCATACCAAACGCAATAAGTTTATATGTGATTTAGCCCTATCTAGGGACAAAAACACATTAATTCTATTTCAATATGTAGAAAAACACGGTAAGAAACTGTATGAGTATCTTACTAAAAAGGACCCGGACCGTCCAGTGTTTTTTGTCAGTGGTTCCGTAGAAACCGAGGTCAGGGAGGAAATTCGTGAAATTACAGAACTATCTACTAATGCTATTATTGTGGCCAGTTATGGTACTTTTAGTACTGGTATCAACATTCGCAATTTGCATAACGTCATTTTTGGTCATCCTGCTAAGTCTCGTATTAGAAATTTACAGTCAGTCGGCCGAGTTTTACGTAAAGCAGAAGGCAAAGATAAAGCAACTCTTTTCGACATAAGTGACGACCTATCGTGGAAGAAACATAAGAACTTCTCCCTACGTCATTTCTTTGAGAGAGTTAAGATATACAACACAGAAAAGTTTGATTACAAATTGAGGAGTATTAAATTATGACAGCAGGACAGAGCCTTGCGACAAAATCTAGGTGGGGTCGTCCTTCAAAATTCTTCCCCGTAGTTGTAGATGACTTCTTTGACGATGCACACGCTATTATGGAATATGGTAAATCATTAGAAAAAGATGATTTGGGTGGCGACAAACCAGGAATGAGGTCAAAACAATTATGGGAGATAAATCCTGAATTGCACAATGACATTCTAAAGAGAGTTTTAAGCATTTATTTTGATTTAGATTATATAGACGTTTCCTGGAGCCTAAGTGAGATGTCCTTCCATAGGAATCCTCGCTCTGGTGATATTAAAGAAGAAGATGGAAACAAAGGATTTATACACCAAGATGCTATACTCGAAAGAAAGAGGCAGAATGGAGTTGATAACGAAGTTGCTGGATTGATATATCTTACACCAGATATCCACAAAGATAGCGGTACATCATTATGGAATTTGAAACCAGGTTCAATCATTTCGGCATCTGGAGAAGTTGGTGTAAACGAGCATAATGCAAAATTTACAGAGAAATTAAGATTTCAAAATCACTTTAATCGATTGATAGCGTATGATGCCAGTGAATGGCACGCCGCGAATAGTTATTGGAGTGATGGGGAAGATAGACTAACATTAGCATTTTTCATAGGTGGAATAGAAACTAGTAGTTGGCCACTTGACAGGATTAAAAAAAGGAGTATTAAATTATGAGTTATGAAAGTGAATTGAAGGAAGAAAAGTTCAAAACATATAAAGCAACGGTTCATCTAAAACACACAGGAACCGAGTTGATTGCCGATGTTATCGGTATACGAGAAAAGGAAGGGGTAATCACTGTCCAGAATCCTTGTGTTCTCCAGTCAATACCAGATGGTCAAGGTTCTTCAAGTTTGAGTTTGGTTCCATTTCTTATGACAGTCCAAGATGATACTATCCATATCGGAATGAGTGATATACTCTTTATTGCGGAAACACGCACCGAAATCGCTGACCAGCACACATCTATGTTCAGCGCCATCATCCAACCTGCTGGTGGCAAATTTATTCTATAAAAGGTGAAATTAGGGGTTGACACAGCGATTTCCTTGTGTTATACTGTTCCTAATATTAGAAGTGAAAACACATTTGGACATATAACCGCTTAGGGTTAAAACTAAGACTATCTACCTGAAACGTGAAACTCAGGTTTAGTAGCCATTTGGTGAAGTGAGCAGACTATAATACTCGACATAAACTCCTACTGTAGTTGAGGTCTGTAAGTTGATTCCCCGTCCAAGGGATAAATACTTGAAAGAAATCCGGCTCGGGACACACCATATATTGGTATAGTCCACTAGAGATGAGTGAATTGACACTCAGCGGGCACCAGGACAAAGGAAGATAATTGTTTTTTTCCTCTCGTAACCTGGCTCTATAGCGGAGCCATATCTAAAATAGGATATCTAATGTTAATCCATCTTATTAATGCCTTTAAAGTAGAAACTGGCGAGAGGACGAAGTCCTTGAGCCAATCTGTGATGAGCGAAGCGAAGAGCAGATAAGTTGATACCATTGAATATGACTGAATATAGCGATTCAAGTGTATATTATGTTCCAGAGGGCTGGGTCTACGTTTATAACCAGTTACAATGTCTTTCGCCCTCCGGGCTCAAGTGGCTCGTTTCACTCGCCATTTTACGTCATATAAGTAATACGTAACAAAAGAACACTTAAAAACTTATTTTGAAATAAGTAACAAAAAGGGTTGACATTAACCCGAAGACCTGTTATAATAGTTTTATATAATTGAATAAGGAGTAATAAAGTGGCAAAACGAGACTATGCTTATCAAGAGGCAAAACCACCTGTCGATAAGGATAATACTAAGCACTATATTAACAATAAAGAATTCTTGAAGGCTCTTATTGAGTATCAGGCTGATATTGTTCAATGTGAGAAAGATGGTAAAAAGAAGCCATATGTCACTGAATATATTGCTATGTGTTTCCTTCAAATCGCACAGAGATTATCCTATCGACCTAACTTTATAAATTACACTTATAAAGATGATATGGTATCTGATGGTTTGGAG
>Ga0209090_10000391_pt1 | contig 27072 bp, 9 predicted proteins | sample ArcticOcean_MG_C_9_FD_187432 | JGI IMG/M metagenome (GOLD analysis project Ga0209090, IMG submission 187432) | Marine microbial communities from western Arctic Ocean - ArcticOcean_MG_CB2_152 (SPAdes) (version 2) | ecosystem: Environmental > Aquatic > Marine > Oceanic | place: Arctic Ocean... | reverse complement strand
CTATCCACGCGTGATTGAACAAATCCTGCGAATCATCCGTGAATACTGGATCTATCCCCAACAGTTCAACTTGCACATCGCTCACTTTACCTATTTTCGTCAAATCAGCCCTGAGTGAACACGATACTTTCGAAATTGCTATGGCAACATTGTCTTTCTTACCGACGCGAACCGATTTCGGAACTATTCGAATGCCGTTTGGCATATTCACGAACACCGTCAGCGCATCTGCTACAGGTTTCGTCGTTAAAACCATTTGTGTCGTCGTAACGGTGAAAACATCCTCATCGTACACTCTTAAATCTACTAAATTGATTTCCAAAAGCGAGAGAAACCTCGCGACGACACGCTTCTTAAAACTTTCCTTTATCCGTTTACTCGCCCTATCTGTTTTATTGTCGTTTGTGTTGTTGATGTTGGTGGTGGTGTTGCTCGTCGATTTCGCCTTCTCCTCCTCTTCCTCCTCTTCCTCGACGTAATCGCCATCCAAATCATCCTCGTAATCTTCTTGTTTCTTTGTCTTCCTCGCGCTCCGTCTTTTTACTTGCACGTCGAAACACCGAATGGGGACGTTCATCATCCTGTTCCGATTTTGCACGACAACTTCTTTACTCGACGAGGCGTCTCCGTCTCCTTCTTCGGGCACGTCAACATCTCCTTCCTTGATAGTAGTAGTGGTGCTGGTAGTAGTTGAAGACGTACTTCCAGTTGCAGGAGACGGTGAATATAACGATTTCAACATCCAATTCACCAAGTGCCTCAGTCTTCCCGCGTATCTGATTTCTCCGATGGATATCTGCTCGATATCTCCCCCTCCTTCAGCAGGAGACGAAAAGTTCAAAATCACATCCGTCGCGGAAAGGAACCCAATCGACCCGACCGTCACGCGCACGCCTTTCGTCGCCACAAATTTCAATCCCAATTGCAACAGCGAAGGAAATATCCATCGTCGAACGGCAAAGAGCGTCGGGAAGAAGGAGAGTACACCGGTGAATAAAATCAGAACGAGCGTTTCCAACGAGTTCGTTCCTTCTTCTCCGCTAATCTCGTTGGTCTCTCGACGAAGAGTGAATTTGGAAAAAAGAAGAAAAGAAGATAACGCGTTGGAAATGGTGGTGGTCATCGCGTTATAGGTGGAGGGGGAGGAAAAGAAGGTGGAGGATTAAGAGGAGGTATCGTTCAAAGAGGAAGAGAACTCTACGCGTGTTTACGAACGCTTGTTATTCTCATACTGTGTGTGATATGTATAAAAGAATAAAATTCTTGTGTGGGCACCTCTTTTTTTGAAAAAAACTTCTCAATCGTCGTTTTCCCTCAAAAATGAGGAGCAGGAGGAGTTTCCTTCTCTCACTGGAAAAGGCCTTTTCTCATCATCATCATCATCATCATCATCATCATCGGATGAACAACCCTCTTCTCGTGTTGAACGCATCATCGTCGTCATCATCATCATCACTTTTTCATCGTCGTCGGTTTTCCTATTCGCACGACAACAACAAGAAGAAGAGTAGAACATTCTGCTGCTCTTTCTCTTCTTCTTCTTACGTTGATGAAAAAACGTTGATACCGTTGAACGAACGAAAAGCGACGTTCGACTCTACGAGAGAGGAATTAAAACGATGGCAAACGTGGGCAAAAGAGAAGATAACAAAGAGTAAAGGAGCATTTTCTTCGTTCGATGGCGGTAATAAAGACAGTGATCAACAGAGTCATCATCATCGTCATCATCACCACGACACTACTAATAATGACCCAGTAGATGAACAGTCGTTAGTTACCGAATTGGAGTGGCTGTTGGAAGACGTCGTCGCAAACGAAGGAAAAAGTGATGATATCTCAATGCGCATGAATTTCGACCAATTGACAGCTTTATGGAACAAGCGCATTGATGACCGGTACCCGATTCAGTATTTAACGAAGTCTTCACAGTTTCGGACGGTATCCTTGTACGTCGCGCCGGGCGTTTTAATACCTCGACCGGAAACAGAACTCTTGATTGATTTCGCATACCAGCACGTGAAAATATACGGGAAGAAGGAACATTTAAAAGAGTTGCCGTGGTTAGATTTAGGCACCGGGTCTGGAGCAATTGCATGCGCGTTAGCCACGGAGTTGAAGGATATGTTCTCGAAGACGAACCCGGGGGTGTACGCCACAGATTTTTCCAAGGAAGCGCTGGAGATTGCAAAGATAAACGTAGAGCGTTTAAGGTTGAAGGATACGGTTTCTTTGTTGCATGGGTCGTGGTTCGACGCTTTACGCGAGCATAATGGTATCAAGTTTGCCGGAATCGTATCAAATCCACCTTATATTCCCTCGGACGTCGCCGCAAATTTGCAGCCAGAGGTTGGTCGACACGAACCAATGTCCGCGTTGGATGGTAGAGGCGAAATGGGGATGGGTGATTTAGATGTAATTTGCGAATTTTCGCACGAATACTTAGCTCCTGGGGGTTTTTTGGCGTTAGAAACGCACGGTGGAGAACAAGCTTTACGCGTGTGGGAGAAATTATGGAAGACAAACCTCTACGAGGACGTTCGCGTTCGGAGTGATTACGCCGGCGTGGATAGATTCGTTACGGCGCGATTGATCGATGCTAAGAAAGTGCATAGGTTTAGTAATACTAGCTTTAAAGATTAGAGCATTCATAGCAATATATGTGATAGTGGATTGAAGTATAACAATCATTATAGTAAGTACAGATAGACAACTCGGCAGGTATTTCTTCTTCTTCTTCTTCTTCTTCTTCTTTCAACAAACGTTTATCTCGCAACAGCTTGGGTGTTCTTTTCTGCGCTGAACCCGTACTCGTTATCGAGCGCGTTGAAGTACAAGTCGTAATACGTTTGCGCGGATTCCAACTGATCCAACTCAGTGTACAAGTCCGCAATCTTGCCGTAATTATCCGTAATTTCCGCCATATCTTTATGCTCCAACGCTAAATTGAGCACCTTCTTTGTCATTTCCAAAGACTTCGCGGTGGACCCCAGACGACTCGCCGCGGCCGCAATACCTTTCAACGCCTTCCTCTCCGCTTTCCACGGCACGTTCAACTTTTCTTTACCGCTCTCTGCGATGATTAACGCGTATGCTTCTTCAAACTTACCCAAAGCTTCTTCCAATTTCTCCTTCGATTCGTCCATCTTCAACATCGCCTTACCCGATCGAAGCAACATTAAAATTTGCTCCACGTACTCATCGCCGTCGCTATCAATGCTCATGTCCACGCCAGGTGTCTTGCTTTGTTTCTCTCTTCGTAATTCCTTCTTAATTTTCCCGTTCACTTCCAAAAGCGACTTGTTCAATTGCGTAATCTCCTGCGCTCTCTTTTTCGCTTCCAATCCGCCGGCAATGGCCCCGGCAAAACCAATCGCTTGGCCGAAAATAATCGTAGAGACTAATATCTTGTGATCTACTTTCAAACCAGCGAAGGATACGTTAAAGTCTTCCTCGAAAATCGGGTCCGGTTTAGTGAGTTCGCTCGGCAAATATCGCGCCGGTCCATTGATGCTAATCTTATTCGTCACGTCCAGAGGGGCAGCTGCTACAGGCTCTTGTGGTACACCCGCGACGGCTAAAACCAAGGACGCCGTCGCAGTCACGAACGCTTTCTTCAACATTTTACTCAGCGCATCGCTTTCTCTTTCTCCTTTTTCTTCTTCTTTATCTCCTTTTTTATTATTATTGATATTGATTGAGGACGACGACGTAAACGACGACGACGATCGCGCTTTCACCACCGACGCAAATTTTATCGAGGACGATGATTTCTTTGAAACCATAGGTTTTCTCGACGCCGCGCTTTGTTTGGTGTTGAGTTTTGCAGCACCGCAGCAGTGCATCTGCGCTACTACTATTCCAGACATGCTTTCTTCAATCTCTCTTCTTTCTCTAACGTGTTGTTGTGCGTGTGTTCAAAGAGACCTGGGATGTTTGTGCGTTTTGTGCGTTTTTTCCTTTTTTCTCTCTCGCGGGAAAGAGTTTTGGGTTATATACCCTAAACAAGTTTTTCATCAAAAAAAGGGGTACTACGAGAACGTTTGTTTGTTTTTCCCTTTTCTGCGTCAGAATTTGTATCATAAACCTCTCTCTGCGCGTAAACCAACAAGCACACAACACAGTACACACGAAACGCGCGCGAATCAAGAAGAAGAAGATGGGCATACGAACGTACTCATCAGAAATTACGAACGGGCGAAACCCGTTATCGTTGAAACAGGAGGAACCGAATGTCGACAACAACAACAACAACAAGCCTTCGTCGTCGTCTGGAAAGAGACCAACTTCGGGCGTGGAATCGATTTTTAAAAACGACTCGGTCGAAGTCGGGAAAGAGTTTAAAGAGAACGTGAGAACGTGGAACGTGAACAGAGAGAGAGGACACTCTGGACACGGAATTTTTTCGCAGAAAACGCCGCCGAAGTTTCTGAAAGTGCCCGTAGATAGAAAGAAGGAAGACGATGCGCAAATTGGAGGAGGGGTGGTTAAACCCGTGGACTTGAAACAGTTGACGCTTCAAGAGTTAAGAACGGCGTGCAGAGAGAGGAAAGTAAACCCGGCTGGGAGTAAAGACGCGTTGGTCGAACGACTGGAAGAAGCCGTGAAGAGTGGATTCTGTAAGGCAGAGTTTAAAACGTCGACGACATCGACGGTAGGTGCTGGCGTGCGCTTCGATGATAGGCAAAAGAAAGGTTTCCATTGGAACACTTCGAAAGTGCGTTTGACGAGCGAGTTGCATCAACAAGGCATGTATAAAGGAAACGAGATTTTTTCCTCGAATTTTACGGACGATCGAAGACAGACGGCGCACACGAGAGTGGTTGGTAATGCCAACGTGGAAGGCGGAGGGGTGCTTCCATCCTCTTCCTCGGCAGAACAAAAAGGGGTTGCCGCCGGAGCTGATTTTTCGTTCCATACGAAAAACACCAGGACGAAAAAAGAAGAACAAGAACAAAATCCACCGCAAGCGAGCGAAGCGAGAATGAAATACTGGGACTCCGCCAGAGGTCACGACTTGTTTGGTTCGTGGACGCAACCAACCGCTGAAGGAGAAGAAGAAGAAGAAGAAGATGATGAAAAAGAGGAGCAAGCGGCGACGCCGAAGATGATGATGGCGCCTCCGACGACGGTTGAAGATATCGTCCAAGAAGAAGTGAAAGAAGAAGAAAAAGTAGAAAAAGAAGAAGATATCGATGAATACAAAAGACGTCAAACCATGTCTCTTGAAGAAATGAAACTGTTGAGAAGCGAGAATGACGCCAAGTTGCCGTCTACGCCTTCTGCCGAAGATAAAGAAGAAGAGGGAGCGGATGAAGAATACAGCCCGAGTCCGGCGAAAACTGTCATCTTCACCGCAACCAAGGCGGAGAAAAACTCTTCGCCGGTCTTTATGTGTCCAAAGTCACCCTATCACGCGTACTTGAATGGCTCTGACAACGAAGAAGATGATGGCGATGACGATGAAGAAGCTATTCGTCTCGCCGACCAGGCGGTTCGAGAAGTCGAAGAAGAGCTGAAAGCCGAAAGCTTTGAGAGCTCGTTGAATATCACCGAAGAAGGAGCTTCTCCCACGCAGTAAACGACTCACTATCGATATTTTCATACATAAATAGATTCTTTTTGTTAACATTTATTATACATGCCTGGTTCCAGGTTTAATATTGAACCCGTGTATTCACAGCGAATTTTTTTGAACGCGCGAACGACAGTTCGATTTTTGATCGAGACAAAGGGAAAATTTTCAAAAAATTACTCTATTCGTACACTCCCAGACGACGACGCTCTTGTGCAACACGCACGGATCATGAATGACGTCGAAGACTATGATATCATCGTCGCCACGCACGACGACAACGACGAAGACGAGTCAACGTATCGTCACGTGAAAAAGAAAAATAAAGCGATAAACATCGGGGAAAGCGTACTTGGGACGTGTCCAGTGTGCGGATGCGTCAATATACACCGAGTTCTTCTTCAGGAGCACGTCGAATTTTGTCTAACTGGAAAACACAGAGTGCGCGACGAGAAAGAGAACGCGAAAACGTTGAGAGACAGGACGAATTATTACGAACCGCACCGAGAGGAAGAGAACGAGAAGAGGAAGAAGAAGAAGAAGAAGAAGAAGAAGAAGAAACCTAACGCGCAGTTCAGCATTCTGAAATTTTTGCAAAAGAAGAAACAAAGAGAAGAAGAAGAAGAAAAGAAAAGCGACGAGACCGAGACAACGACAACGAGAACAAATGATAACAATACTAACAATAACAATAACAATAGCAATAACAATAACAACAACGCTAGTATCGATGATGCCGAAATGAACGAAGAAGAAGAAGAAGAAGAAGTTGATTTGATTGCCATAAATACTCAAATTGAAGGCGGTAAAATTCCGGATAAAGTGTCATTTCTACTGAACACCATGAGTGGGAATTATTCCGAATGTGGCATATGCTTGGAACCTTTCGACGAAGAGAAGAATGTCGTGCGTTACCTCTTTTACCCGTGTATGCATGCTAGGCAATGCAAAGAATGTGCAATCAGAGTTTGGCAGACGAAAAAAATCAGAGGGAAATATAAAACAAACAGAATTTCCCAATGTTGTTGGTGTTCGCAGAAAATTGAAGTGAGACCGCGACCGTTTCGTCCCTTCTTATAAAAGCTCTAATACAAACAAAATTCATCGTAGCAATAATAATAGAAAAGCAATACGCAAAGCAATACCAATAAAATTACAAACAACTTTTCTATCAATCAGTTGTCTTCCAGCTTCTGTTGATTCGTCTCTGGAAGCAAGTAATGCACGCTAGCTAATGCTAATACACCGACGAACGTGTACGCTACAAAAACATTACACGCACCAAAAGTATCCACAAAGGATAGAAATGTGAAAGTGACGAGAACATTACACAGCCACTGGACGAGCGTTGCAAGCGCAACGCCAGAACTTCGAGCATCCTTCGGGAAAACTTCGGAAGATACGACGTATGGTATTGGTCCCAACGATAAGGAAAATGAAACTCGGAATATAAGAATGCCGAGTATTGCTATGAGCCCAGTGCTTACACTACCAGCGGCAGTAGAGTAAGAGAACGCTAATAAAGCGCAGCCTGAGATTATACCACAAATACCAATCATCGCCATCTTCTTTCTTCCGTAGACGTCAATCTTCTGCGATAAATACGTACCAAAGCAAATTTGAACCATAGAAACTATCACTGTGAGCAAAATAGATTCACGTTTACCGTATCCTAACGAATTCAATATTTTTGGCGCGTAGTAAACGATCACGTTTATTCCACAAAACTGCTGGAGCATATTCATGCCGCATGCGACTCCCGTTGCCTTGATGTGTTTGGATGACTTGAACAATCCGAAAAATCCAGCATCTTCAATCGGCCGCGCGTCTGAAGTTGCCAAGCTCGCGACACTGTTCGACGGCAACGTCTGTCCTAAAGATTTCATAATACCACGAGCTTCTTGATAGCGCCCACGACTTGCTAACCATCTCGGTGATTCAGGACATGCGCCTGGCATATATCTAAAAACGTACTCTTGAGCTAAACACGGTAAAATTGGTACCAGTAACATCAATCGCCACACGAGCGAAGATGAAGCCTCTCCAGTGATACTGACTGCAGCGGTGGCATCCAAATTAGCAACCCCGAATATAGAAGCTATGACTAAACTCATCACAAATGCGTACATTAAACCGACCGTTCCGAAAAGTGGCGAGAGTGAGGTGTACTTCCCTCGTGTTTTGGCCGGGACACACTCGGAAATGAAAACCGTCGTTATTGCCGTTGAACACCCACACGCGAGACCAGATATAAAGCGTGCGACGATGAGGATCGTATAAGAATTCGACAAAGAAGCAAGAGCGGCTGAAGCGAGATATAGCGCATTTGCAACCCGAAAAATATCTCTCCTGCCAAACCTTTCGCTCACCGTTTTGGAACCAATCGCCAAACACGCTGTAGCAGCGCCTAACGGGAGAGCAGCAACTATTGCACCTTTGATTTCGGAACTTAAAAAAACCATCGCTGAAGGAGTTCCGAATTCAACGTACACGAGCGCTCCTGCGATGCATCCGCATGCCGCACCGAATGCCAACATCGACAGGCACGCCGCGAGCGTAAGTGTGTAGAGTTTTTTCTCGTCCTCGCTACTCATCGCTGCTGCCGAGGAAGCAACATAATAGCCTCCTGAGCTCGCGGCACTCGCTGCAGAATAGGCATTCACGGTACTTCTTGGCATTCTCCTCTTATTTCTCTCTACTAATGCTACTACTATTCTATCTTGTATCGATTCAAACCGAATGGGAATATCTTTATCGTCGTCGGGTAGCGAGGCACGAAATGGGCGACCGTTATCGTAATTTTTCTTCTCTTTTCTCTGCTTTTTGTGCGCGGCGGTAATGAACGAAGGCGACTTGGATGATAGAATGAAAACCGAGGACGATAATGAGGCTGATGCGTAAAGAGACGATGGAGTCATGAATGAATGAGCACCACCGGCGCGGTATAGTTTCTCGCGTGCTTCGAAATGCGTTTTCCTGCAGCGTCAAAAATTTGAGGTAGAGGGGAGCGAAGCCAGGGGGACAAATTACAATTATACGTATAATACGTCGTATATGGTGGTTCTATGGGAAGCGTGAGTTGTCGTGTGCAAGTAAAAATGTAAAATATCTATTGAATAAATAATATTCAGACTGAAACTATCAATCATCTAAATTCAGAGTCATGCATACACCTTGGAGTACCCAGTGCGATTCATGCACGTCCGATTGAAGAGAGGCTTCAAAAACTAAACCTTTTCCCATGGCGTTCCTTCTCGCCTGCGTAATGTACACCGGGACCCGTAATTCGCCGGCTTTTGCACTTTCATTTTTTTCGACCGGAATTATATGCATGACGGGAAGTTCCTCCACAAGTTCGTTATTCTTTTGGTTTGCCAGCGTGTGAGATTCAAAATCCCATCTGGCACCCTCTAAGTATAACCCAGAGACGAAGCACCCGTTTTCAGGAGGTTCCGTAATCGAGCGTGCATCTTTTACGCGCGTGAGCTGTGTTTTCACGTGCGCGACATCGAGTGGCCAGCCTTTCTTTCTGCATGATGTTTGAACAAGAGCAGCAATAAAGGTTTCGGGTGACTGCAAACCTGATAGCCAGACGCACGGCGGTAAGTTACCGTCATGTTGAGCGACCCAATCGCTAAATTGAGAGACGCGCTTACGGTACCACTGGATCCAGGAAGTGATATTTTTTCCAGTTTCTGGCGCTTCTTTTTTCCATGAACTCGGAACGAAGCCAGAGTTCAAAGACACCGCAACGTCATCAAGCACGGATGACATTGCTATTTCACCATTCAAAGCCTTACGTAAATTCAACAGCGTTTGCTTCATCACGCTCGTTAATTTGTTATGTTTCTCAAGTTCTTGTAAAAGTGCGATGCGAATCGGAGTAATCGCGTTTGCCCATTTTTTCCTCAACTTTCTCGCGTCAAAGTTTCTATCCTCTTTCTGCGGTAAGACGGATAAAATATCGACAGCTATGGAATCGAGTACGTGTTCTGGACGCTTTGCTTTTTTCTCAGTGAGATTATCGTGCACGCCATCATCTCCGTCATTCGCATTTCTTGGAGGAGAGGTGATTTTTGGTTGCAAAGCGACTAAATTTTCCCACATGAGTTTTGCAGCTCTCGTGCAGTGCGCAACATCTGCGTTCATGTGTAAACCCAATACTTTGGGAGTTTGAACGACGGGAATGCGAGATATTGCGTCGATTAATGCTTCGTAAGATGTTTGTCGGGGCAACCCAAACAAGCTTTGGTAGTTTACGTCATCTTCAGCAGGGGAAGCGTCCCTTACGCTTAACGATGTATCCTTGTTCTTATCACCGGTATCGTCCTTCTCTTCACTCAGTTCGTGTTTGCACGTGTAAAACGCAAACGGTCGATCCCTATCGAACAAGAAGTCACCAAAGTACTCGTCCAAATACGTCACGAGAATGCGTCTGTCGTAAAAATCAGATACACGACCGCCGTACATGGCTTCACCAATTAAATATCTCAGGGTTGACCACGGAATATCTGCTTTTGGTTTCTGCTTCGGCGCGGTCGATATTGTTGACAAGGGATCTTCGGCAGCGATATGATCATCTTTATCTTCATCGCCGACATCAGAGACGCATACTTTGTTGAGATAGGTTTCTATCAATGATAATGAAATTCTAAAATCAGTTTCATTAAAATCATAGGGAACGTTCCATCCCAATTTACCATATTTGCGGCGTTCTTGCACAACGGCGTGGAAAAATGTCAGGACGTATGAGAGATTTCTGAATGCCGGGTGGTTGCATTTACTGAGAGAGTCTTCGGACAACTTTGCGAACGATGCTCTCATATTCAGCTGCAAACCAGCTGGTGGTTCTGTAACAACTTTCAGAGAACTTTGCAATACCCCTAGCGGGAAAGCAGCGACGGGCTCAGTCGTCAACCATAAACGAAAATCTTCGTGAACTTCGCCTAAATCTTCTAATATTTTCTCCAATGATCCAAGCCATGAAGGCAACAGATGGCAGTTCTGTAACATTGCCCACTTGCCCTCGCGTGCAGAAGATGATATAAGCTCGGCGGCTCGTGGTCCCATACCCTGTCCCAGCGCCATAAACTCCAATTTTTCCCCGAGACGGAAACCCTTCTTCTCCCCAAGTTTCAGCACATCAAAAGCTGGATCGGCACCGGGTGACAGAACAAAGACCACTGGTGTCCTCGCACTAGTTGCATTAAATATAGAATCATAATTGACTATAGGTGGCGTTACATACTGCTCGCCAAGTGTAGACGAGATAAACTGTGTTGTAGCCGCGGTAATCCTGTCGACCCGAGCGCATCTCAACAAGCACAAGAACTCAAACGGAGTCAATCTGCTTTGAATATCATCAGGTATGGCGGATATTTCTGGGGTTTTACTCGATAACTAATTCTTCCATTTATCTTCATTCGTTGAAATATCAACGATCAAAGATTTCATACGCTCGCTACTGGATTCGAGCGTCACTAATTGCTCCAAGTCCCGTAATCCAGATTTTGGCCAAAACTCACCTAAAGCTTTTGTTATGAAGGATTTACGAGTAGAACTCAGCACTTCGTTGCTGTTACTACTACTATCTTCGTCGGCATTTCCATCTAATTTGAAACCGCCTTTGGTGAAAAAATTAACCTGCTCTATATCCACGACACCGTCTCCAAGCAAAATTTGGAGCGTCATGTGCATCGAAAGCGTCAACTTATCACGTTCAAACAATCCTAATGAAGCAAATTCGTATACCGCGAGGGTTAAGTCATTAACAAATTCTGTGATAGTATTTTGAAAAGACTTATCATGGCCGTGTTTACTATCATCTGTCGATGTACTTGACCCGCAGTTGTTTTTTTCTCGTGTTTTCGCTAGCGAGGACCTGAAAACTTCCAGATACGATGTCAACGAGTATTCATACATCGAGTTTACTTTGTTGAGGTTCTGAAGAACAAAATATAAGATGGCTCCTCGTTTTGCGATAGGTTCATATGCTCGTCTCGCCAATACAAGTTTCTCACTCGCAGCTTTCGCTTCTTCGAGCTTACAGCTAATCTCCTTTGCCTTGTACTTCGTCTCATCCAGCGTGGTTATCAGTTCTACGTTATCAAGTATTTCACCCGAAGCTGAGGACAATTCCATTAGTAATGTATCTTCGAGGTCTTTAAGTAAAGATTTGTTGACGGAAGTTTCTTGAACGAGAGATTCGCGCTGCAGTTCTAAATCTGGTCGCTCCATTTTGACTGTCACGTTGAGCAGTTGTTCCTGAAGTCCTACGAGAGTGACGCCGTAATTAATAATCATCGTTTTACCCGAAACTTCGGGCCCGTAACTTGGATTTGGGAGTTTGGAAGTCATATATAGCCTGAAGTTATCGTCCCATTCTACCTCGGAATCGCCTATTTGAACCGTCTTGATACCATTCCGCTCAGTGATGCGACGTTCTAAAACGTTATCGATTACTGGATCCAAGTGTTTGCCAACATTCTCAAAGAGAAATGGCAGCCCATACTTTACGGCGAGTTCGAGTTGTTTGAGAAAATCTGCATCGCTGAACGTTTTAATCTTCCCAATGAGATTCTTACCTTCGCGCTGCTTGATCCATCTCACGGCTTGCATTTGTGGATCTATACATAGCGGATATCGAGATGCCTTCGTTGTCAAAATACCATTTTGAACACTCAAATCGTCCGTCGGCAAACCCTCGCTCGCCCATTTCCCGAGTTCCACATCCGTCGTCAACAGATTTTCTAAACGGAAAGATGGAGAGACCGGAATATTCCAGGCTTTCACGTCTTTATATAGCGTATCGTACGTAAACTTTTTGCGAAACTCAAACGTGAATGCGCCAGAGTAGGATAAAAATGAGCTCGTCAACAAACAATCTCCTACTAAATTTTTCATACTTTCATCGAGTTCGTTCATTTCTTTTGCCCATCTGACGCGTTCAGACTCCAAGCCTTTCAAAAGCTTTTCAGCTGCAGATAAGCGCGCTTCCATGGTTTCAGCTCTTTCTTTTAATCTCTTCTGGTTCGACGTTTTTTCTTGAAATTGTTCAGTCAGAGACGTGAGTTCCTCAGATAGTTGTTCAACTTCAAGTTTTGTCTTCGCTAGCTCTTTCGTTTTTGTCCGAAGCAATTTTTCAGCAGATGCGACTGCTGCTCGCTTTTGATTCACCGTCCGATCGACCTCGTTGTACTTGATCATGGCAAAAACCCACTTGAGGAGACCACCCCCAGCGCTAGAAATTTTCGTCACCTCCTCCGGAGTAAATTTTGAATCTTTCGTGTACGTTTTTAGCTCTTTTGCTTGCTTATCCTTTATGGCATCTTTATCAAATTCAATTAGCGACTTCAGAAAATTAGTATCTGTCATTATCGCTTTTGCGCCTGACCAAGAAACGTTGGGCAGACCTTTCAAGATCATTACGCACTCACAAACTTTCTGAACGGCAATATTCGGCTTTGCGAACGACTTCAATTCAGTAATTTCTTCCTTTTTCAGTGAATTGAGCGCCAATGCCGCAGCCTCCAACGCGGGAATTGCTTTCGCCAAGTCGCTTTCTGCTTCTTTCTTCTTCGTACCTATCGTCTCTTTCTCTTTTTGCAACTCTATTTCTTTTAAACTTGCCGCTTCTTGCTTCGATTTGACATCAGTCGTAGATGCCGTGATTACTTTCAGCAACTCTTCGCATGCTTTCGTCTCACCTTCAACGACTTCCTTCGCCTGATTGAGGGACTTTTGCATAGCATCAACTTCACTCCCAGCTTGAATCAATTTCGAAGAGCCGCCTTCTAAACGGGCTTTCAATTCACCGATTCTTTTCCGGTTCAAACCAAGCATCCTCGAGTAGTTTGCGATAAAGTCCAAATAATTCTTTGGAGTGACATAATTCGATCTATTCAGCTCCCTTTTATACTTTATCGATAGTTCCGTGACGAGTTGGTGCGTAAATACCACATGATTTGCAATTGGACCGCGTAAATCTGATGGGATCTCGTCGATTGAGCTCAAAAATGTCGTCGCAACAGATAAAAGTGCTTCGTCCGGCCACGCTGTAAACCAATCAATGACAGTATCGTTTACCAAACCAGGAAAATTCCTACACCTAGAACGCAGTAAATCTCCGGTTGGGGACATGCACAGCACAATGTGTAAGTTCATTCGCGCGCGCGAGATGAAAAAACGCCAAAGTTCTTCTTTAGAATCGCGTACGTTTTCTTTGAGAGCGTCATCTCTGACCGATCGCATAATAACATGTTTTTCGTCATCCGGGTACAGCGCGAGAACTGCGCCGCTCGTCAAAATACTGTTGATGTGTTCTAAGAAGCTTTCGTTTGCAACGTGGTTATCTGTGAATAAGAATACTACTTTCTCGTTGTCTACTCCTACTCTAGTGAACAAACGTTTCAAATCTTCTCGAAAAGAGTTCTCATCGTACCCACGTGTCAAAGTGATCTCGAACACTGAACAACCCGCTGCTGCCGCGGCAAGTTTTGCTAAAGACTGTTTCCCAAAGCCACCATCTCCGATAAGGAGCATATGTCCACGCTCTTGTCTCAAAACTCTGTGGATTCGGGTCGCATGCTCGAGAGCATCGTGGAAAAAGACCAAATTCATTTTTTTGTTCGCACCCTCTTTACTTCCGCAACTATCCAGCGCTTTCTGGAAAGTAATTTTAACATCTTCATAGGTTCCCACATCTTTGTATTGAGCTCGCGTTGGATTCAAAGCGCTCTCGACTGAGGAATCATTCGGCTCTTGCACACCCTCGCTGCATCCATCTTGAACTTCTGGTACTCTTGTATCTTCTCCTTCCATGGTTTCTTCTCCAACGAGTAACTCTGTCCTAAAGTCGGCGAATAAAACCGGATCCGAAAGGGCATGCTTCAATAAATTCTCATCGCAGTCGAAATACTCAATAACGAGAGATCCTATTTTTTGCTTTACCAAATTTCGATCGATAGAGTCTACTAATCGATCATGAAACACCCGCAACACCTCGTTTCGCCATAATCTCACAAACGCACTTTCTGAAGCAATACTATCGGCACATGATTGACTCATACCTTCAAAGACGCGCGATAAATCGCGAAGGTTGAATATGTAATGAAATTTCGAGGGTGTTGGTGGTAAAGCATCGAGCACATAATCATAAAGCTCGAGAGTAGCGCCGATAATTTTTTCGCACACCAAGGTGCTAATACACGGTGTCCCGTCATCCTTTACGCCAAGCTCGCTGGCCAGCTTTTCGAGAATGCTTCGGTAGATGGCTTTTAGGTTCTCTTCAGACGGTGCCTCAATTTCAAAAATATTGAATAGAGAAGCGAAGCGTGCGTCAACTGTGTTTCGCGCTCCGCCCGGGTGTCCCATTGCACAAATGAAACGCGTATCTTTGACGGTTTTCCAGTTTAGCTCCTTACCGCGATCGTAAAAGCCGTCACGTTCGAGCATAGTTTTTAACAATGCGATGGGTTGTTGCGTTCCGTATAAATCTTCTTTTGGCATGTTCAAATCGTCAATGAATACAATTAATTTTCGACCAAGCGGTGGCCCGTACACATCTTTGGTGCGCTTCTCAATACAATCTTCAATAGCTCGTTGCACATCAAGAGAGCTCGTTCTCGAACTCAAATTCATCGTTATGCAAGACATTTTACTATCGTTGCCTGTCATTTCAGCGAGTACCTTTTCTATAGTAACAGTTTTTGCCGTGCCAGATGCACCTACAAAGAGGATAGGCTTATTTGAGGCGTTACCTAACGTTTGTAATAACCAAGAAGATCTGACGGTATCTGCTGTGGGAATAAGTAGAGATGAAAACGACGAGCGCGCAGCTAACGGAATATTTTCGGCTTTGGATTCCCAGGAGAAGGACGTATCGCTGGAACGATCATAACCATAGTCGTACATTGTACCAGAATCCGGTAAATTGAGAGGGCACGAACACACGGGATCGGTGGTAAGCTTCCGAAGAAACGTGTCAAATTTAATCCTATCTGACTTAACCACTGTGGCGCCAAACGACCACGTCAGAGCAAAGATAGACATTCTCTCGATCTTTCTTGTAAATCCCACTACTTGCTCATCCGTTGCAGTGATATTGCTTTCTCCGAAAGAAATCCCGCGATGGCTTTCTGCATCTTTTGAAGAGAGTGGAAGTAAACTATCGAGGAGAGAACATAGTTGCTCCACATAATTCGACGACGTTCTTTCGATGCTAGAAGTTGGGGGTAGCTCCTCGTCAGAAACACCTTCCAAACAAAAGTCTACGAGAGTACCAACGTATTTATCGAATATGCGCGAGAGCACGCTTTGAAGTAGCTCCGTACCCTGTTTTTTTATCCAAGAAGTACAAATCGGTTGAAATCCCAATGTTTTCGGATCCACATAGACCATACCGCATCGAGAAACAGTCGCTGGTGATGCGTGCGCTAGATTAGCAACTTCGAATAGCAATTTGCAATGATCTCTAAGTCTAATGCGTTCGCTGTTGGGTAACGTCAATAGTTTATTATCGTCCATCACGGAGTTCATATTTTCTACCCACACGGCGTCAACGTCACCATCAAAAACGATATAACGAGATTCACTTTCTCTGTTTTCCGGTAGGGGACGATTAGCTTCGCGAAATATGTTTGATAACAGCCCATCAGTCCATTCACGGGTATCTCTGTCCAGCGAGCCATAAAGCTCAGAAACTGATTGCGCCTTTGGATTCAGCAAAATCAACTTGGTTGGTTTACCGAGCGCATCTTGAGCACGGGCGAGAGTTTTAATGATAACTGACTTCCCGCCCCCAGTTTCTCCAACAACCATAGTTGTGTGTCTCGTCAGCATTGTCTCGTATAATTGAATAATCTTATCAACTTGCTCAGAAGGACCGGTAAGAACCTGATACCCGTTATTCTCTAAATCTTTCTCCACGGCGTCGTTCAGATTTGGATACCGAACGCGCGGACAATCCATTCCTGGGAACAAGTCATTTATCAAACCAAGAAATAAAGGAGCATCTTCGAACACAAATTTCGGCAAATTCATATCTCTCAGTGCGCGCATTAATACGAGCTGTTCATCGAGTTCTGGGGATTCTCTCTTCAAAGCTCCGGCCATGATGAGCACCGATTTCAAAGCTCTCAAACCAAAATCATAATGAGATTGCTTCGAAAGTTGCTCTTTTGCGAGCTTGTACAAGACTGTCATCTTCTTCGCGAGTTCTTTAGCACTGTCGAAACCTTCTGAGAATAGCATGATTTCGCAAATTTGCTGAAGATCCGGAACGATCATCTGAACTGGGCGGAACAAAGCTTTCAGATTATCCGGCAACTCTGTTCTGCCGGCGTATCCAGGGTTCATGGTGATAAAAATTCCTGTCCTAAAGTCTAAAGCGATGTCCTTGCCTTCAAAGTTGAAACGCTTTGCGTTTGTTTTCAAGCTTTCCTGGATGAGGTGGATTTGGGATGATACCACACTGAGCACTTCGGCGTCAATTCTATTAAACTCATCGAAACAACCCCAAGCGCCACACTGTACGAGACCAGTAAAGATAGCCCCCATCGCTTTGTAATCTAGTCCTTCTCCACAGTTGAATACCACGCAAAGCAATGCCATAGACTTTGCTAAATCCTTTGTAGTTTCTGTTTTACCCGTCCCAGCAGGTCCAGCCGGGGCGCCCCCAAGCCGGTACGTCAATGCCGTCGTGAGTGTCATATAGCATCTATCGGTTAGGCCCGTAATTACTAATCGTCCATTTAGACCCATATATTCGTATCCATATAAAAATTCTCCGGAGCACTGGTTGATTACTATGTCATCTCGCTTTTTATCCCATTTGAAGCGAAGCTGAGATTCCCATGCAAACTCAGATTCATCTAGAATCGAGTCTCGGACAAAGCTTTCTATGATATCGCGAGCGTGTACGTCGATTATAATCATAGTATTCACTTTCTTCCGCTCCAGATTTGTTAAATCAGAACGTACGAGCTTAGTAAGATCTGCTAGCTGTGCCGTTAGTTTTTCAGAAAGTAGCTTCATCGCCATCTTATCTTGACCGTTCTTGACGCGATGAAAAACATCGATAACCTCCCAAGTCCACCAAATCTGAGAGCCGACGAGCACAACCATACCTAATTCCTCCAGTATCCATGTTGTACGCGAAGATGCGTTGACATACCTCCGAATTCCTTTCTTACACATCTCTTTCAGCGTGATGCGCATGGCGCTTTCAACTTTTCTCATCCAAACTTCGACCGGTAAACCTAAAACTTGAACTGGCTCAGAGAGCTCGAACGACTCGCCTTCGCTACTCATCAACCCAATGATAGATTCATTGTTTGGACCAAAGATCAGTTTCGCGCAGTTATCGAAGAGCTTCAGCATGTGCTCTTGAACAAGCGTTGGATCAGAGGTGCCAAGTATGGACAAGAGCTCGTCGTCAGAAATAAAGAAAAATCTCGGGAACGCATCGCGCTTCGTGTTCAGATACTGAGATAGCGACTTTTGACAGGATTCCAATTGCACAGAGAGTTCTTTTAAATGGTGCAATCGCCCTTCAACTCTGCATGATTCTAGTACCTTCGCTTCCAGATTCTCTTGCGTGCTTCGCATAATTTCTCTCCAGGCAAGATCAATTTGGTCGAATTGGTCGGCTTCACGGGGAAGTTGAGCCCGGATATCATCGGCTCCACAAAAAATTGATTGTAAATACATCCATTTGCGTTGCGTCCCAATCCACGCCTCTAACACGTCCGAAATATGAGCCAAATTATACTCCCAACTCTGAACGGTGTCTCGGAATGGTGCCGCGTGTTTAGATGCCGACATTGATTGAAGCGTCAGGCTTGAATCTTCCAGCGAAAGTGTGATATCATCAACGGAGCAAAGGATCAGAGTCTTCTCGCGGGTCTCTTTTGATTCTCGTGCGAGCGGCCGCAAATCAAATTTGGCGTCCTCCCACTCCGCACTAAGTTTGATCAAATCATCCTCGATTTTCATTTCTCGTTCGGCTCTGTTCGTGATATCTCTGACATGTTGTGCATGTTCATATAGTCGAAGCTTCAACACGTCCTCTAGGGATACCGTAGTCAATGCGATCGATGTCTTCGCCAATCTCGCCAACTCTTCCCAGTGCCTTGGACGCATTGCCGGTGACTTGAGAGTACAAAACAAATCAAGAGTCTCTTCAAATAATGCTATGCTCTTTTTAATGCTCATGATCAATTCGAATGTCTTGGAACTTTCAGTGATATTTGTTTCGCAATCCCTTTTGGACTCTTCGGCAATTGCACGCAGTTTTTCAATATCGATAGCATCCCATAACACGCACGAATGAACTTTAACTTTCGAATCAAATCTTTCGATTACTGCGTAACAGCTCATATATTCTTCAATATTTTCTCGCAACTCTTGCAAACTTGAAACCGAACGTGGGGGAAATTGGAACGCTTTTTCAGAGTCACGCAAGGCTTCGCGCCGATTGCTTAAATCAACGATTTTCGTTTTAAACTCGTTTAATTTCAAAGCTCCAGCGTGTAGATCTAGTAAACTTTTATCAGATGCTGGTCCATTTTTTAGCATGTCGTTTCGCGTTTCTTCGCACGCACTCTCAAATTCATTCAAATCGTTACGCAATTGATCTTCATACTTCATCCGAACGTGCCTGGAGTCCACATCCACTCTTTCAATCTTCTCCTCGCAAGCTTTCCAATTCGCCAACGTGTTTAAGACGGCATTCATATCCTCACAAATGGCGTCGATTTGTGTTGTTGATGATGGCGTCGATGGTGATAAGGACTCCTCTGGTCTCACACGAAGGCGGAGTTTGACCCTGTCTTTAATTTTCAGAATATTTATTTCGGTCTCCCAGTCTATACGTATATCTTGAACCAATCTCACAAACACTTTCATTTCATCCAAACTTGACGGAACTGCGTCCATCACATCGTTCACATTTTGAAACTTTATATTCATTTCCGATAGATAATTACGGTCCTGCGTGGCTGAAATGCGAGAAAGCTCTTTGATCCAGATGTCGCATTCTTGAGCGATCCCGTCGATGAGTGGCGTTGCATCCATATTTGCACAAGAAATGATCAAATTTCGTTTCGAATCCGCTAATGCTCTACTTTTATATTGATTGAACAAAGCGAACGATTCGTCGAGCGGTGCAAACTCAAGACCAGAAAGATCTGTGAACATCTGCAGAGATTCTTCACGGGCTTTCGTGTTCACCGCGTGCTGAAACTTATCCCAACTTTCGACATATTTCACAATTTTCCGCGAAAGTCTTTCAATGGCGCGGTGTGAAGCAACCACTGATTTGTTCAATACGATAGATGACTTAAGATCACGCGCGAATGTAATACCAAACGTATCGCCTTCTTTTTCGTGGACAGAAGTGTCTGCCGTCACGAGGATATCGTCATTCTCTAAACCGCCTGAGATGCAGCGGTAACCGTCGTAATCCTCATCGCTTACTTCTTCATCATCAACACACTGGGTTTGCAACACTTCGCGACAAGTTCCGTGCATCCATCTAGTAAACTTTGATCCGATCTTCTGTATCGAATCGACGAATGAGTTCAGTCGAGTGGTAATTTCTTCCAAAGACGGAGATATGACTACGTCTTGCGAGCACAATTTAATTGTACATCGAAAATATGCAGCATTCGCACCGTCACGACGAGAGATAAAATCCCTTCGAAACGAGCGTAAACTTGAGCATATGGCTCTGACGAGAGCGCGATACACGCTTCTCTCAGAAAATTCGTAAAATGCTTGCATTTCTGGAGCCTTTTTGGATCGCGTACCAATGAAGCAAAACTCTATATCTGATAAAAGATTCGAAACTTCCTTATACTTTCCTACTGCTCTTTCCATGATTTCATCGCGCGTACGTTCTAATGTACCCATCACATAGTCTAATTCTGGCAACACCCCAATATCACCTTCTGCCTCGTCTGTGTAGGACGGAGAGAAAAAATTCAATTCCGATATCGTTTCCGTAAGCTCTTTGATCGATTTCGAGATACGCCTGACTTCAAGTACTGATTTTTCAAAGGAATCGATCGCACATCGCGCCGAATGAACGAATGTGTTGAAACCTAGCGCATTCCAGTTCAATTTCGAGCAACCCGGCTCAAAGGCTTCTTCCACTTCGATCAATTTTTCCTTGAATAACGCAAACTCTTGGAATGTCAAACCAGACGTAACCCGCGAATACTCCGAACATACATCTTTCAAACTATTCAGATGGGATCGATAAACATCTTCTTGAAGAACAAAAGCTTTCGCCCCTGACGGGATCTCGTGTCCTAATTGCGAAATACTCTTGGCTTCGCTTATTAAAACGGATAAATTTTCGTGGAAATTTGGACGAAACAAAGGCACTGACGAGTGCGGAAGCCTTCCATTCACCCCGAGAACCTCTGTAATAGGATCCTTTATCAGAATAAAGGATCGCAGACTAGCCGCAGATTCATCAACGACTGTAGAGCTCCAATCTCGAACCAGCTCTTTTTCATAATCTAAGACAGTCTTGGAAAAATGAAGATACTTGTTCTCGATATCGAGAGCGGCCGCGCTTTGAATATCCTCTCCAAGAGATGTAAACTTAAATATACGCATAGTTCTTCTAACTGATACAAAGAGAGCACGGGACCATGCAATTTTACCACTCACGCTAGGCTGATTGCGCAGCAATGGAACATTTCTTCTTTGTGTGTGAAAAAAATGTTGGGTTTGATCGATTTCTCTACCAAACTGGTCCAAAATATCACGCGTCGTATCTCTCATCTGTTTATTCAGAACATCTCTTACTGGAGAAGTTCGTAAAGAAGAATTTTCACGATGGCCATTGGCGTCTCTTGCAGTACCTAGCAATTCTGAGTTCATCGGAAGTGATGGAATATTGAACATAGTTCGAAAGCTGTGTAGCAATTCAAAGGCTGCTTTGGCGGATGTGGAATTTTTAAACGATTGGTCAATGAATGATCTCACTACTCGTTCAATTCGGATGCGATCTCCATTAAAGACTTGAACAATATCGGCCCAGTCTTCAGCTTTTGATGGATCAAACGCGTTGAATGAGCAACGATTAACTCGGTTGTTCATATTCGAAACTCGTCTCACTGCGTCGTCAAAACCTACTTGATCAAGCGTCACCGCTCGGAACTTGGGACTTAGAAAGGTTTGAAAATCTAACGATGCCGAAAGCATTTCGCCCAAATCGTCGCACACACGCGCAATATGATCAGTTCGAGAAAATAGTCGTTCGCGGTCGAACTCCCATCTTGTGTCGCGATTGGAACGCTCTATACTTTCGCGCACTTTTAAATAATTTGTCTTCCAGCTCCGCAGCGCTAAAGATGCATCTCGTAGCTTCTCCGATAACGTAAGATTACTATTATCCTGAATATCGGCTATGATTGGATGTAGACTTGTTGAATGTTTGATATTTGCTGTCGTCGATGTTGTCAGCAATGAGAGATGATCAGCGTGATCTTCTGCTCTATCTTTCGTAATTCCATCGTCTTCACGAGACTCCGTTAAAACCATCTTTGGGTCAATTTCAGAGTTTATCCTCAATGATAACTCGTCTGCTATTCGACCCATGAGCTGTCCCATTCGATCATCATTAGAGTAATAACGCGAAATTATCCAAACTAATCTGAGTGCTTCAAGCGTCGGTTCTAAGCAATTAGCAATACGTTTGAACGAGCCGCGCGAGATGGTCATAAAATGCCCTTCTAACGTAGCGAGAAATTTCACATTCTCCTTCGATTGAGCACACAGAGCTTCAAGGTTGTCGCGCAAATATCGAAACTTAGTGAGCGTTTGATGTGCTTTTGAGAGCTGCTCAGGGTCTTCTATCATCGCAGAGTGTATTGAATCTTCTAAGCTTTGCTCGGTTTTTTTCATCTCTTGGTAAGTCAGCTGTTCGTAAAGTGTGTGTCTCTCCACGTTTCGTTCTTTCCACCTCTCTATTTCTCGAAGCGGGCCCGTCGTAGTCGTCTTCATCGTCGTCTGCGCTATTTCATTACTACTCTTACTCCTACTGCTACCACTGCTATGAATACCATTTCCACCGTCGTTAATCGTGATATCGAGGTCGCGCTTTATGAAGGAGGATATAACGTCCGACCACTCCGTGAGACAGTCAATCAAGCGTCGCGCGTTCGTTTGCGCTGCTCGGTTCCCATACCCCGACGTTTTTTTGCCCTCCTCACCCTTCTTCTCTCTTTCCACCGGCGGTTGAAGATCTGGCGCTCCATCTGGCGCTTCGCGATGCAGTTTTTCTGTATCTCCCTCTTGTTCTTCTCCATCTCCGCGCTCCGCGGCCATCGCGCGCGCGTCTTCACGTTTCTTTTTTCCGGGGTCAATATCTCTCTCCACCAGAAAGGGAGAATTTGGGTCTCCTTCCTTTTCGTCGGCCGAGTATTTTTGACCACGCTCTAAAAATAAACCATCGTCTCCTCAAAACACCCACCACTTTTCTTTCTTTGTTTGACCGTTTTCTCTTCTTTGTTATTTTAATCGCGGGCGTAGATTGATGATTGACGACGATAGACGACCCCACATCGGGGAGAGCATCGATGCATACATCCGTACGCACAAAATCGATGATTTGTTCACTCGGATGTTATCTGCGACGCTCAGCGAGAGGCCAGACAACGCGCGCGAATATATCCGAAAACTCTGTTCCAACGACAATATCAAAGAAGAAAACGACACGACGAAGATGATGAAGGAGGAGAGCGACGACCATAGAAAAGAAGAGCAGGAAAAGAAAGAAGACGACGACGATAGAGAAGAAAGCGAGGATGGTGCTGTCAAATCTAAAGTCACAGTCAAGCATTCCGATGAAAACGCGAGCTCATATTTGAACGAAACTTTGGGCGTATCGCACCTCTTTGCTCTTCTCTCCGATGCGCTCGTTGAGAATGCAACGTCACACCAAGATCCACTCGAAGTTCTTTCGAATACGATTCTTAAACTTCGCAGCAGCAACGTGGAGATAAACAATGCGACGCAAAAAACCGATATTATCCTAGCCGAGGGAACGAATGACTGGGAGAATGTAAGCATCGCACAGCAGGCGCCGGCTCGCGTCGAAGACGAGGAAGGATGCCGGGATGAACCAAGTGAACGCGAGGAGGATGAAACAGAAGAGGAAGAGGAGGACGAAGGATCTCACGAAAACGCCGAAGAGAGCAGTGAGGACGATCATGAGATCGTGGATATCGTGAGCGAATTGCCATCGTCGACATCGACGGCGTTGAATAACGGTCAATCATCTCAGCGTCCAGCATTTCGTCGCCGTCAATCCGTCTCTGCAGAATGTATTGACCGAAGTCAACTGCTCATGCAAATGAAAGAAAACGAGTCCATCGAGAGCATAAAAAGTCTTGGAGACAAGAAAGATGCATCACACGACAAAAAAATGGACGATACTGTTCCAGGTAAGGAAGCGAAAAACGAAGGCGTAGCTGCCACAGAAATGGAACGAGAAGTTCTGTTGAAAATCATCTCTGCGTCTCCACTTATGTCTCGTCTATCCATCCAAATTCAAAAAGAGCTCGTTAGCAATTTGAGAAAAGAGCGTGCTTTCAATAAAGGCGATAGTATCATTGATCAAGGTGGTACAGCTAACTGTTTGTATATTTTGGAGCAAGGTGAGTGCGAAGTCTTCAAGACTGTTTCAGAAGAGGAAGGCGCTAAGAAAGTCAATGTAGTCGAACCAGGAACGTGTTTTGGCGAGCTCGGATTATTACACGATTGTCCACGTGCAGCTTCAGTAATTTGCTCATCCGATGATGGGGCTGTAGTTTGGAGTCTCGATAGATCCATTTTTAGAAAGCTCGTTATGTTTGCTGGCGCATCTGAACGGGTAGTCAATGAAGAAGATTGAGTGAAAACCAACAAGGTGTTTCGTCTTGAACCACGCGTTAATTACTATTTTTTTAATTCTACAATACATACTACGTACTAATGCAACGAGACTATCATTTTCGATCGCTTGCTATTGATTGCATGAGTGTCGCCGATCTTCTTTCAGCAATCTCAAGTCTACGTTTGTAGTCGTTTGCTTCAGTTTCTGATCTCCTAAGTTGTACCCGAAGTTGGGCCAACACTTTCCGATCCGAATCTGTCCCGCCCCCAACGCCAGCAGATGCTCGCGATACTGCAGAATTGATCACTGACGTCGAATTTCCAACAGTCGATTGATTCCGTTTATGCTGATTACTTAAAAGCACCTTTGCTTCTGATAATTCTCGAGTCAAACGCGCTCTCTCTGCTCTCAACATTGTTAATTGTTTCGATTCAGACGCTTTTGGAGACAACACAGTAGCTTCGCCAGCGTTTCCTTGTCGCGCCTGTGCGATAAGGTTTTCTCTCTGCTCCCTGGCGAGATCCAAGTCTTCTTCTAACGCTTTGATTTTCGTCTCCGCCACTCGAAGCTTAGCAGTTACCTTTGAAAGCTCGAACGATAAATTCTGAACTTCCTCATCGCCAGTCTCTAATATCGCCGACGCCGAAGGCGTACCCGCATGTTCGCTCTGCTTTTTCTGTTGTTCTTTCAAGAGATCTTTTTGCAGTTGCGTGATTCTTCGTTGTGCTTTTTCATCTTGTCCAGCAAGAGCAGTTCTCATTATTTGCAAATTTCTATGCGCTTCGCTCAACTCTTCGTTCCGAGTCTTCAAGTCTCTCGATAGTTCCGCGTTGTTCTTTTGTACTGCACCGAGCGTTTTCTGTACATCTTCGTTGTGTTGATCGGCTTCGCGTTTCATGTGTTCGATTGTACCTTTCAGACTTTCGATAAATTCGTTCGCTTCGTTTTGTTTTTGAACAATCTCATACAATCTCTCCGTCGCACGCTCTACGGCGCGTGCGATTTTCTCGTCCGCCCTTTCTTGCATTTGTTGTGCCGTCGTTTCCTCATCGTTGTCTTCTGAGATGCCGAGCTCTTCCGCTTCTTCCACGGCGTCTCGAAAGTCGCCATTGTCGATGACCGAGAGCGGCTCGCAAACGTCAAACACTCGCTGTTTCCACATCTCCGCTACTCTGTTCGATTCCTCCACGGCTATTTCGTATTCGTCCGTTCTCGCTTTCAGTTCCTTTTCTAACTTTTTCGCTTTCACTTTCCATGAAGACAGCTCTTCGTGCATTTCCTTAACGTTCAATACAATCGGCTCGGGTTTCTTTTCCGTTAAGCTCTCGATTTCCTCTCGCAACTTTTCGTTTTCGACTTCTACTTCTGCCGTGGCTGCCGCGACGCTTTTGTTCAAAGCTCCCGTACTCGCGGACATGATGTACTCTCTCTCTAACTCTAATATATTTTTCTTCATCTGCTGCACCTCTTCCAATTGTAATCGCGCTCTCGCTTCGTCTATCAACTTGGCGTCCGCGACGCGTTGTCTCTCTCTGGCGACGGCATTTTGAAGCTGATAATCATCACCGCCCGTGCCTTCATCACCGCCACCGAACCAGGACGAGAACATGGCTTCTTCTTTGTATTCTTCTTCTTCTTATTGTTGTTGAAGATATGAATTGATTATTTGATTTTTGCGATTCTGAGGAGTTTTTTTTTGCAACCCTTTCGCGTCAAAACTGTCTCGCACGTAAACCTCTCCTTCATATTGAATATGGTGTGCATACGACCGGCAACCGTGGAGGATCTGGCCGCCATGCAGCATTGCAATCTCATGTGTCTCCCGGAGAACTATCAGATGAAATACTACGTCTACCACGGTACGTCTTATCTTATTTCTGTTGTCTCTTCTTTCTTTTACTTCGCGTCATCACCATCTTCATCTCACTCATTTTGTATCACGTCGTCATCGTAAAATAACGAAGAAGTACTGACGAGAAAGTTTACACCACCTTTACTTTAATAAACAGCCGTTTCGTGGCCGACACTTTTACACGTCGCGGAGGATCGCGGGAAAATAGTCGGATACGTTCTCGCCAAGCTCGACGAGGAGTCTCCCAAAGTAGCTAAAGGACACATCACCTCGTTATCGGTTCTCAGGACGCATAGAAAATTAGGCATAGCCGCAAAGTTGATGATTGCCGCGAACGACGCGTTAATGACCACGTACAAAACAGAAAGTTGCTCGTTACACGTTCGCGTTTCGAACAAAGCTGCGCTCCATTTATACGTGGACACGTTAGGATACGAAAATACGGGTACAGAGAAGGCGTATTATGCGGATGGAGAAGACGCGCATAACATGCGCCTTACGTTCAAATACGGCTTGAAGGATCAAGGATTGACAGATGACGAGATGAAAGTGCTGGAGAGGTTGGGGTTGTTAGACGTGAAGTGAATTAAAAGCTGCGCTATTAGCCTTGTTGTAAAATAGATACGTGTTTTAGAAGTTAAGAAGAATCACCTGCTCTCAGGACCATTGGACGGTTAAGCCGCCTTGCGTGGAAGCGCCGACGGTTTGGGTCATCGTTTTCGATCGGTCTTTCGCCTCGGACATGCCGGAATCGCACAA
>Ga0209090_10000390_pt1 | contig 27094 bp, 17 predicted proteins | sample ArcticOcean_MG_C_9_FD_187432 | JGI IMG/M metagenome (GOLD analysis project Ga0209090, IMG submission 187432) | Marine microbial communities from western Arctic Ocean - ArcticOcean_MG_CB2_152 (SPAdes) (version 2) | ecosystem: Environmental > Aquatic > Marine > Oceanic | place: Arctic Ocean... | reverse complement strand
CCCTATCCCTATCCCTATCCCTATCCCTATCCCTATCCCTATCCCTATCCCTATCCCTATCCCTATCCCTATCCCTATCCCTATCCCTATCCCTATCCCTATAGCCCGCAGCCCTTACCCGGAACACTAACCCGCCACCCTGAACCTAGCCTCAAACCCTATACCCTAAAAAAAACTCTAAACCCTAAAAACGCTTAACCACTAAAAACGCTTAACCACTAAAAACGCTTAACGCTAAAAACGCTAGACCTTAAAACCCGTTCGCCTAAAACCCATTCACTCTTACCCTACTTCAACTTTACGTTGAACTTCAACCTGACGCAGCCAAGATATCCTAGGGTTATTCACATAAATTTTGATTTCCGTACTGCGCATCGGACGTCATGCGTCGATCGGGCCGCCTCAAAATCAAGCAGTTGCGCTGCCATGGCCACGAGCTTTGCACCAGCATGGCGGCGGACGTTGGACTGATGCTGAGAAGGTGGGGAAATGCCAGGGTATTGCAGAATAACAAAACTTACAAGTCCGGCGGTGATGCAGTACGCCATTGCGCTGTTGCATCGCGCGTGACATCGAGGTACAAGTCGGAGTTGGCACCGTAGTCCATGTGGTCGCAGATGTCGTCCGCGGGCAGGCGAGAGGGCTCAATCTGCGTGCCCTCGCCCCACTCGTTCCACGACGTAATCGACACGAGGTCGGCCCCGGAGTCGACCGCCACGCCGAGCATTTTCCGGTAGTAGGCGCCATTTCCCCGGTCGCGCGTCGCCGCGTTATTCCAGGGGCGGATGCGCGTGTCGTTGTACCCGGGGCCGGCCGAAGGCGAGAACCAGAGATTCTTCTTCCGCGCCCAAGCGGCGAGCAGCTTCCAGTGGGCGCTCGTGGCGCCGTACGTAGATCCGTCCGTGGCAAAATATGAGTAGAAGCCGTCGAAGCAGCCGTCTTCTACGAGGGCCTTCTCGTCCTGATTCAATAATGTCGCGATCACGACGACGTCCTGCTGCGTGCCGCGAATCGAGATGTCGCCATCTTTGCAGAAGAGGCGCGCCCACTCCTTCGCAGGCGTGTGGTAGGCGTCGTACAAATACACGACTGGCAGCGGCGCGTGGCCGCCGCATGGCCTCCGTGGTAGGCAGTAGAGGTCATACGTGACAAGGTGTGAGAGGTCTAGCGCCACTGACTCGGCGCTGCGTCCTTCATACGGTTCAAGGTGTATGGCGGCACCGATGCCCGCACGTTTAGCAGCGGCAATCGCCGCCGGTACAATTGCGTCCGTACCAACACCTTGCGTGTCCGAGACAGCGCCGCCAGGCCTGCCCGTCCAAGACAGCACGGCGGCGTCGACGCCGGCTTCGCGCAGCTGCGAAAAGTGCGCGTCGAGGAGCTTAGGGTCCGACGAGCTGTAGGGCCCCGCTGCGGGGTAGAACGGCGCGTGGAGCCGCATTGGCGGTTCGTGCGTGTAGTTCTCGAGGTGCTTGTATTGGGCGCGGACACTTTGGGTCCAGTGGGGGAGGACCGCGTGGTCCCAGTGAAGCCACTTGCCGTCAGTCGTCGGCGTCCCGTACCATAAGTAGTAAAAGACGTGGACTTGCTTTTTGACGACGCACTTTGATTTTGCTGCTGATATTGCGATCAGGAGAAGTAGCTTGCACATGCTTTGGTCACGCTACCATTCGTCGCGCGGTTTGATGTGTGTACCCCGCAGCGGTTCGCAGTGCAAGCGCAACAACACTGGCACTGTCTTGCTCTCAGGCCTGTGCCGCTGCCTGCATTTTCAGCAGCGTGTTGTCCTCAGCATGGGTTCGTATGGCGGTGTAGGGGTTCGACGTGAGCTGTAACGGGTCGTTCGCTGCGTTCGCCGCGTTTGCGGATGGCAATCGAAAAACCCGTGTAAATTGAAAAACCCGTGCTCTATTGCGCGTCGAGCTAGCTTCGCATTGAGATCTCAGGCGCATTGCATTACTTTGGAGGCTATTGTGCAGGTGCGGGGCTTCTTTACTTGGACGCAGCTGGCCCAGGGGGCAGCTGGCTGCAGACGGAATTGATGCCGATGATAGGCAGCTTGATAGGCAGCCCCACTGAGCAGCCTCGATATGCTTGGCGCAGGCTCTTCTATGTCATTCCAGCCATAGCCATCATGATCGCCTGCTCCAGCGTGCGCGCGCCGGCTGGCGTCGCCCCGGCAAAAGTCGTCGTGCACGGGCGTGGTGGTTGCTTTCGGTCCCAGGCCGGCCAAGATCTGTACGTTTACGAGCGGTTCTTCCGGCATCGGTCTGGGCCTGGCGCCTATTTGGAATTCGGCGCCCGTGACGGCATTGTCCACTCGAATAGCTACGCGTTCGAGCAGCGCGGCTGGCGGGGGTTCTGCATCGAGCCGACGAACGAATTCCACCAGCTCGCGCGGAATCGGCCCGGGTGCTGGAACTATCACGGCGCGGTTGCGGCGCGTGGCGGCGTGCGGAGCTTCGTTTTCTCGAAGAAGGGCGGCTTTTCAGGCTTCGCAGACGACATGGACCCCGCGCGGCTCGAAGCCATGCGTCGCCACGGCAAGATCGCGCGCGAGACTAACGTCGACTGCTACACGGTCGCGGGGCTAATGAAGCAGCGCCATGTCAAACAACTCGACTACCTGAGCGTCGACGTCGAGGGCGCCGAGCTTGAAGTGCTCCGGTCCGTCGACTGGGCCGCGATGTTAGCCGATGTCGTCCAGGTCGAGAGCGTCGAGAGCGCCACCAAAAACGACACGGCGGCGCTCGTCGCGCTGATGACGCGATGGTACCACCTCGACGTCAAATACGACGTCTCGCCGCCGCCGTGCAGGCCTGGCACAACTGCGGCGGACTGCACGTACGACCTCATATTCGTCAGCCGGCGGTTCACGCGCGATCTCCGCGCGCGAAACGTCACGCTCACGTCCGACGGGGCGCGGGCGCTTTGGAAGAGGACCTACGGACCGCCCACGGGCCGCGAAGAGCCACCAGGTTGGTGACGGCCCAGGGCTTAAGTACTACGGAGGCTATCCATCTTTCTTAACCGACAATTGCCCGAACCCCTGCCTCTCGGCACACACCTTGAAGAATTGCGCATCCGAGTATTCGATACGCGCGACGCGCTTGAACTGCTCCCGGAGCTCGGCCATGTCCCCGTAGGTGTCCGTGAAGAAGAAATCAACGATGGACCGCCCGCCGATGGGCTCGCCGATGACGAAGACCTTCCACCAGCCCGCGTCCCGATACAATTTACAGACCACCAGCGACGTCTCCTCGAACATGGCCGACAGCTCCCACCGCGCGATCTCGACGCCCGTGTCCTCGTCCACAAGCCGACAGAACGCGTTCTTCACGGCCATGAACGAGCCTGAATATGCGGAGATGACGATCGAAATCGTCTCGACGGCCGGGTCCATGTCGTTCAGCGAGAACCGCAGCCACTCATCGTCCCCGTCGCCGAAGCCCGTCCGATTGTCGCCGGAGTGCTCCACGCCGGGCGCACTTTGCTGGTGGAAATACACAAAGTTGTTGTAGATGCCGTCCTTGTCCAGTAAAACGCAGCCCACATCCAGGTCCATCGGAGCCCCCTTCTCGGCCGGATCCCAGCCCAATCCGAGTTTAAAGTGCGTACCCTCGACCGGCAGCAAACCACCTTTATCCAACAACACCAATTTGCAGTCCGCGTTCGCCGACACGTCTACGACGTCCCGCAACAAGTTCTGGCACCGCGGCACGAGCGATGCTAAGTCGCTGCTGTCGAAATGGACGTCCAACGTCTCAACGCAAAACGGCGCTCGCGGCCGCTCGCGGAACATGCGGCACACAACGGCGGCTCGCGCGGTCGCGTGATGCGCCAGCGGCTGGACCGTCACGTCGGGGCCCGTCAGATTCACTGCGGCCGACGTGACTTGTCCGAGCGACGCGTCGTCGTCGTGCACACGCGCGAAGAACACAATGGCCGTCGCCCGCGGGTCCAGCGCCGCGGGCCGCACGACCACTGTCTCCTGGGACTGGCCCCCGGCCGAGCCCTTGGCGTCGCCGGAGTGGACGACGCCCCGGTTCATGGCCTCCGTGTTTGCGTAGTACACCAGCGACAAGAACGTGCCGCGCTCCCCGAATATGGCCGCGGCGAGGTCCAAGTCCACCGGTCCCTCCCAGACCAGGTTAATGGTCCAAGTCGCCGTCGTCGGCGTGCGCGGCGTCGCGCGGGAGTTCGACCGCGACCGCGGCGCCGGGTCAACGGCGTCAACGGCGACGGCCGCGACGGCCGCTCCTAGCGGAAGCGGCGCCGCTTCCGCCAGAAGATCCTCGGCGACTGCGACTGCCGGGCGATCGACGGAGCCAATGGAAGAATTGCTGCGCGGCCGGTCGACCTGGACGCCGTGCTGCGTCCGCGCTGCCTGGAGCAGCTTGCGCCGGTGCAGTTTGTTCGTGATGCCCAGGTCGTCGAAGGTCGCGTTCACGCCGTCGCGGTCGTCGTGCGCGAGTTCTCCGACGAGCGCTCCGTCGACGCCGTTGTCTTCCAATGACGGACCGTAGGTCTGGTACGCATTGCCCAAGCCCTCGACGTGCTCGCGCACTTGACTCGCCGAGGCGCCTGCGCCCATTTCTGGAGTTGTTGGCTGCCTTGTGTTTTGGGGTGTGCGTGCTGCGGCTGCCCGACCCAGCGTTTAGTGATTTGCAGGAATGCTGGACTTCGGCGGTTCGTGTGCGTCTTCTTTGAGGCTGCCCCACCACACCGCGCGCCCCACACTGCTGGCCAGCGCCAGCGCTGGCTATGCTCTCCGGGGGCGAGCCGCAAGCATGCGTGCTGGAACGGAGAGCGCGCTCAAACCTGAGCATGCTCGTAGGCCTAGTGCGGCTAGTTGTATACAAAACTCAATCTTACGCGACGCCCTCATCATCGTCATCATCGTCGCCCGTGGCGGCGAGCCCGCCAGCCACAACGCGTAAAGCGACTAACGCAGAAAGCGGCACGACCAAGCGCCCTCGGCCAAGAATCGCCGCAGCGCCCACGACGGCAACAACGGGCACGGGCCCGACCACGCCGGCGCCTGCCCATGCAGCGGCACCCCGCGCCGCGCCCGTCGTCGCTTCAAGAAAGCCAGCGACCGCAACTCGCGACGAACCGCGCACAATCGCCCGAGGAAGCCGTCGTAGTCGTCGCAATGGCTTTTTTTGCTTCACAGCGCTCCAGGCAGCGCGCGCTGTCTCGCGCGGTCTCTCTGCTGCGACGCTCGCGGCGGCTTGTGTCGCAGCACGCCGTACCGGCGCCGCCGCGTCAGATCGCAGGGCGGAAGTGGCGACGTTCCTCGCAGCGCGCGTCGCGTCGTCCACGACATCGCCAAGCCCGACGTTCCTCGCTGCGCGTGTCGCGTCGTCTACGACGCCTCCCAAGCCAAAGTCTGAGGCCACGTTTGCAGCGGCGCTCGCGGCAGCGCCCAACCCGTCGCGAAGAGCAGACGGCGCGATCACATCGCCGAGAGTCGGCGGCGTCGCGTCGAGAGCAGAGAGCAGCGACTCGCGCGGCGCGGACGGCGCAGTACCCAGCGCCTTCGCGGCGCCGCGCGCATCATCGGCGGCGCGCAGCTCGCCAAGTAAGTCGGCAAGAATGCCGCGCGGTACATCAGCAGTGGCGGCCTCGTCGACGCCACGCCCGACGAGAACCGCTCTCAGTTCGTCCTCCGTGAGGTCGCGCGCTCGCATCGAGTGCGCTAGACGATCGTCCGCAGTGGCAGGAGAGGCGCGTTGCGCAAAGGAGAGCGCACCGCGAAGCGCGTCAGCACTGGTGGCTCGTGGGACGACAACGCGCTGCGTGCGCGGCGACGCGGGCCGGAGCAAGGCGGCCGCGCGCGCCGCCAGGAATAAACAATAAGCGACGCGCATGATTCGAGAGATAGCGCGTCGCGGCGCAGCGGGAGGACAAACGCGTGTCGGCTGCGCAGAGCTGCTCTGCAGTAGATTGGCACTGTTGAGTTACGAGGACCGACGCCGACCGCGCCAAGCGTTGCTAAGCTTCGTCGGAGTGTCGCGCGGCTTCTCGACGAGCACTGCTGCTGGGCCTAGCTCGCTTGGCGTGGCTTGCTTGGTTTACGCTGAAATATAGGTTTTTCAATTGTACGGGTTTTTTTATTGTCGCGTAGCAAGCGACGCTGTTTGGATGGGCCACTGGGCTGCAACACTAGTACAGTGCACTAGTTCGACGCCGCAGCAAGGCATTGCAGCAGTGCTCGCGACGCATTACACGCAGCACTGACCAGACAGCAAAAAAATATAATGTCGCTCACTGAGGAAGCGGTGGGCATGGCACCCGTCGCGCACGCCGTCATCGAGTGCGTGTTCCGCGAGCGCTACACGGACTTTATCGTGCGCGAGGTCGGGCCCGACGGCACTGTCGCGCGCGTCGTAGCCGAGGCGCCGCCGGCCGAGGAGGAGCCCGAGGCAAAGGCGGATGAGGAGGCAGCGATGGCTGCGGGCCTCGTCGAGCTTGCGGGTGGCGCCGATGACCTCGTTGAGGGAATTGAAAGCGTGCTGAGCGGCGCCGAACCGGGCCCCGTCGCGCTGCCGCCGTGCGTCGACAAGGCCGCGCGGACGGCGCAGCACCAGTACGCGCGGCGCCTCGGGGCCGCGACGGACACGAAGGGTGCGGGTCCTGAAATGCACGTGCGCGTCTGGAAAGCCGGCGGCTCGCGGAAGCGGGCCCGCGGCGGCGGCGGCCGGCAGGACACGCGCAACGAGTGGCCCACCGGTCGGCCGCGGTTCTGCCGCTTCGCGTTGTACAAGGAGAACTGCGACACGATGGCCGTGGTCGGGGCGCTTGCTAAAGCATTAAGATGCAAGGCGTCGAGCGTGGGTTACGCCGGCACCAAGGACCGCCGCGCCGCCACGACGCAGTACGCGACCACCCACCGAAAGGACGCGAAGACCGTGTCGCGGGCAGTCGCGCAAGTGGCGCGGCAGTTCCCGGCGGTGCGGTGCGGCGAGTTCTCGTACGTGGGCGACGCGCTGCGGCTCGGCGATTTAAACGGCAACGCGTTCGAGGTCGCGCTCCGCCGCGCGCACGTGGGTGGCGACCGGGACGCGCTCCTCGAGGCGGCCTCGGAAGCGGCAAAGCGCGTCGGGGCGCGCGGCTTTGTGAATTACTTTGGCTTGCAGCGCTTTGGGACGGGCGCGACGTCGAACGCGATCGTCGGCGAGGCGGTCCTGAAAGCGGCGACGGGGCTGGGGGAGTGGAAGGCCGTCTCCGATTTGATTCTCGGGGCGCGCGCGCGCGACGACCCGCGCGAGGTCGAGGCGAAGGCGCACTACGCCGCGGGGCGGCTGACGGAAGCGGTCGTCGCGATGCCGCGGCGGAGCCGCGTCGAGCGCGGGATCCTGGAGGGACTCGTGCGGCACGGCGCGAACGCGCACCTGTCGGCCTTTGAGACGCTGCCCAAGAACTTGCGGCTGATGTACGTGCACGCGCACCAGTCGCGCATCTTCAACGCGGCCGCGGCGGCACGGGCGACGCAGCACGGCTTCGACGTTGTGGTCGGGGATCTGGTGCTCGAGCGCGGCGGCGAGAGTCGGAAGTTCGGCGCGGACGCGGCCGTGCGCGTCGTCGGCGCGGCGGACGTGGGCGAGTACGCGATCGACGACGTCGTGCTGCCGCTGCCGGGGCATGCGGTGACGTATCCCACCTTTGCTGGCGCGGAAGAAGCGTATGCGGGCCGCCTCGACGACTACCGGTCGGCGAAGCACGGCGAGTTCTCGCTCTCGGGGGTCTACCGGCCGTTCGTCGTGCGGCCCACGGGGTTGAGCGTGGCCGTCGTGCAGCACACGGACGCGGACGAGCCGCTCCTGGCGACGGACGACCGCGCGGACGCGCCGCCCTTCGTCGCGCCGACGCCGGGCGCGCGGGACGCCTTGGTCGTCAAGTTTCAGTTGCCCTCGAGCGCCTACGCGACGGTATGTTTGCGTGAGTTGACGGGCCAGTCCTTTTCGACGGCGTCGCACATATCAGCGATGGGCGCGGCGCGGAACGCCGAGCCCATTCCTGGACACTATGGGCCGAAGTAGTTTTATTTATTGTATAAGACACTCGATCGTTATCGTGTGATACCATTGGCGTACACGTCTCCTGTATGACGCTGGGCCGTCGCCGCGTCGGAGGCAGCCACAAGGGGCAGTCCGGGCCGACCTCCCGCCCCAGGCCTCGGGGGCGGCTTTAGTCGCGTCCCGCGCCCCGCACGGGCCTGCGCTGTTGGTTTCATCAGCAAGTTCAGTGCAACTATGTAGCTCCATTTCCGTAGTCAGGTTGACACCCGCCAAGTTCTCGCCACGGACTCGCTTGACATGATCTGCTTCTAGCCACTTCAATTGAACAGACCAAGCGCGAATAAAAGAAGGCACAGGGGTCCTGCGAGTCACCGACAGGCTTGTTGTGCACTTCTGAGTGGTCCTTCAGCTATTTTTTTGTCGATTTGCTGCCTCCGCTTGACGGCGTGGAGGGATTAGAGATAGAACACCCCTGGTAGAACCCCGGGTAGGTAACCTAGATGCTGAACTAAACTAAACTAAACTAAACATTGTTTATTACTGGAAGTAACAAAAAACCAATCGAAGTAACAGGGGACGGCCGCGGTGCTCATGGTAAAGGCAGCGGCGGCGGGGATTGAGTTCCGCTCGTCAGGGGGGTGGGGGTTGGCGACGTGCGTCGGGGGGGTATGTATTTCAAAAGTCGCCGAGCGCCCGGGGGAGCGCGTAGGGCGAGCCCAGCAGCGGCCGCGCGATCATTGACTTCGGCGACGCCAGCGGCGACTCCAGAAGCAGGCCCCACCCCTCGTCCAGGCTGGGGTCCAACATGGTGCGGCTCACTTGACGGGGGGCCATCGTCGGCTCTTTCTTGGGCTCGAGCCGGCGCCGCAGCTCGTGCACCTCGTCCGCCAGGCCGGCGACGACGCGCACCTGCTGCGCTAATAACGCGAAGACCTCGTCGTAGCTCTGCTGCTGCGTGGCGAAGGCCTCCCAGCCGTGCGTCCGCAGCGGCTTGACGACCCGCACCAAGCGGTCCCTACAGGCCTCGCTCGTGCGGTTGGGCAGCGTCTCGACGAACATGAGCTCGGACTGGCGCGTCTCCACGAGCCAGGCCAGGCGCCCGTCCTCGGGACTCGTCCACGGGCGCTCGGGCGCCCGTCGCTTGCGGCGCTTCGCGGCCGGGGGACTTAAGGCCGGCGCGGGGTGGCTTGCGGCGAGCGGGCGGAGCACGGTCGTCATTTCGCTGTTTATGCTGTTTTTAGATTAAGGTGGAGCAAGAAGCAAGCTCCACCGCGCTCTGAGGAACGTCTGTTTTCGCCTGTTTTTAGATAAAAGTGGAGCAGGAAGGACGCTCCACAAGTTGGCCTGTTTTTAGAGAGCAGGAAGGACGCTCTATGATTCGCCTGCTTTTAGATTAAGGTGGAGCAAGAAGGGAGCTCCACCAGCTAGCTATGCTAGCGGTGCTGGTATGCACGCTGCCCCGGCGCCGGTATGCGGCGGCGACGGATGGTGTTTGTGGGTACCGTGCGCGGTAAAGGGCGCGCTGGTCGGCGCGGAGAGGCGGTGCGGTGGCGCTCGTTCAGTAGCCGATTTTAAGGCCGAGAACTTGACGCTCGCGTCATACACTGAAGTAGTGTCCATCCGGATCCGGGGCAGCCGCAACCAACGGCACACCCGACGCTTGTTGGCACCCGCCGCAGCGCGGGCACACGGTTTACCAGCGCCACGGGCGCGCGCGTGGTGGAGCTCCCTTCTTGCTCCACCCTAATCTAAAAACAGGTGAATATCCAAGGCAAATGCAGCCGCCCCCGTCCCGGAAGCGGTCGCGCTCGCCCACACCGCCGCACAAGCGGGCCCCGTCCTGGTTGAAGCAGGAGGACGCGGCCCTGGCTGTCTTGGTGGAGCGCGACGGCTTCGACTGGGACATCCACAACCGCGGCGGGTCCCGCGGGCCCGGTCTCGGGCCATGGTCCGAGGCCCCAGCGCTGCCGGGCCGCAGTGCGAGCGAGTGCTGGGAGCGGTGGATGTTCTTCGTCTTTCCCATGCGCTACGGGCGGCGGGGCTCGCCCTGGGACAAGAACACTGCCACGCGGCAGCTGCCGCCGCAGACCTGGGGCAAGCTCCCGGGGCAGTCGTCTTCCTTAAGCCCCGCCAAGCCGATGCGCAGAGTCTCGCCCTGGGCCGGGCAGAACTCGCGGCAGCTACCTCTGCAAACCAGGCCCCCGCACAACCCCTCCGAGACGCTCCGAAGAATGGCGGACGACCTCGCCCACCACGTCGACGGCCTCCGGCAGTCCATCAGCTCTCAAGCCCCGCGGTATTCGCCGTCCCTGAACCCGCAGCTGCCGAGCGCCTCGATGGATTCAAGTCTTGACGCGGCGCCGTGGTCCCCGCCGCCGCCGCAGCTCTCAAACTTTGATCACTTGTTGGCGGACGCCAGCCTGCCGCTCCCGCCGCCGACGGTCGACCTGCTCCCGCCGCCGACGGAGTCGCCCTACGCGTCCGCGCCGAGCGAACTCGAGGACCTCTTCGAGCCGGCGCTCGACGACGGCGTGGTGCCGTTTTGCTGGACACTCTAAGTCCGCCGCACCACCAACCTGCACATACAGCTGCGCGAAAGTACCCGCGCGCCACCTTGCTCTCCTTTTTCATGTTGCTTCAAGTTGCTTCAAGTAGGAAACCCTCCGACATCGTATACAAAATTACATGTACTACTACTCCGAGGGGCGGCTCTCGTCTTTCCTGCGAGGTCACTTTTACCCGAAATAAACTACAACAATAGACACACACAGCTCGCGCTCACAGGACCAGGTCCAGAAGCACGAACTTCACGCGGCGAGCGTCGCCCGCTTCGTGGCCGAAGAGCGCCGCGGCCGTACAATCCGGGACCGTATCAATGGCGAAGGAGGGCGGCACCTTGGCGAGCACGCGCTTGAAGCGGCCCGGCGCGCGCGCGAGCACGTCGCGTAGTAAAGGGAGGGACTCTAGGTCCGTCCGCTCTTTGTCCCACTCACGGCCCCAGGGCGCGTCCACGAATAGGACGTCCGCGGTCCGCTCGTCCACCAAAGCATCGCCCACCGCAAAGTTGACAGAAACGCCGTAGATCTTCGCGTTCGACCGCGCGAGCGCGACGCGGTCTCTACTCAAGTCCAACGCGTGTACATCGCAGTGCCGCGCAAAGGCGATGGCGTTCCCGCCGCAGCCGCAGCAGCAGTCAAAAACTGTTGAACCCGCGGGCACCTTGTCCGCTATGTCCCGCGCGAGCTTCTCCGGCGTGAGCGACCACTTGCCCTCCGCGTCGACCCGGGCGCCCTTATTCGTAAAACCCGGGCTCGTCGTGCGCCGGCGGCGCGCGTCCTCAAGGCGGGCGGCGCGCACGGCGGCTCGCGGCAGCTTCGGCGTCGCCTCGAGCACCAGCTTGCGCCCGTCCAGGCCGACGCCGCGTATACTCGCGGCGACGTCGCACGCGTCGCGCGTCGTCAATTCATTGATCCAGGCGTCGCCCTCGGCGCGCCAGCCGTCGCCGAGCAAGCGCGCGGGCGGCACCCACGGCGGCACGTTCGAGACGATGATGCGGTGCGTTTTAAGGGCGAGGGACGTGGTTATGACTGTGAGGAAGAAGTGCGTGCGTATCAGTGCCATTGCTTGATGTCACGACGGATTCGCCTCCGGGTGCGCAGCCTTCGATGCTGTGCTCTCTCTCAGTAGCTCGCAGCGGTGCGTTTCACCGGTGCCGGAAGCCTCGTGCCGTTGTAGCAGCTGTGCAAACGAGTCTCACGCAAGCTGTGCACGACACCAACTACGACGCGTTGAGCTGGGCTATTTCAGGTTTGCTGCTTGCAGGCTGCACCTCGAGAAGCATAGCCATATTGCTCCAACTATTGCTCGAACTGCGCCACGCGGCTGCTGAGCGCATCAACGCACTGCCATCTAGCGCTTCCGCAACGCGACGTAGAGTGGTGCGGCAGCGGCACTGCTCACAAGCACTGCAGCACAGATGAGCATGCATGCCAAGCGTGTCGCATTCATGCTGCTGCACCTCGTCGTCAGCACAGACAGTCTCGCGCGCAATTATCGGCCGCCACCCGGCGCGAGCAAGCGCCCACCAGCCGCGGGCACCAGGCGACCGCCGCCGGGCGACAAAAAGCCGTGGAAGTCGCGCCTCCTCGACGCGGAGCCCGCACCGACACCACCGCACGTCCTCCACCGCGACGCCGACGTCGTGGTCGTGGACAAGCCGCCGGGCTGGAGCGTCGAGGCGTGCGCGACGTTCGCGGAGGCGCGCGTCGGCACGGCGCAATTACTTGATGTCGACTGCTCGGGCGTGCTCTGCCTCGCCTTAAGTGACGCGGGCGCCGCGCTCCTGCGTGACGCCGCGCCCTCGTACCTGGCGCTGTGTGATTCAGAAGAGGCGCGCGCCGCGGCCGCCAGGGGTTTGTGTGCCATCGTCGACACAACAACAACAGGCACACTCGTCCGTTTAACCAGACGCAACGTGCGGGAAGCGCTCGCGGCCGCCGGCGCGCCAGCCCGGGGCGACGCGAAATATGGCTGCGGCGTCGACCGTGCGGCGCCGCGCGCCCTGGTCCACTGCGAGCGCGTCACCGTCGGCAAACAGACGTTCGAGGCCCCGCGGCCGCCGGAACTAGAAATGACGTGGGTGGCCCGCCGGGCCCAACTGCGCGAAGACCAGTCGACGACCTGCTACCGCGAGCTCTTTGGGGCCGCGGACGGCGTCAGCGCGAACCTGTGCGTGGACCGGTACGGCCCGCATTTACTGGTGCAGCGGCCGGAGGACGTTTCAGTAAAGGAGCGCGACGCGGCGCTCGCCTTGATCGACGCCGCGCACGCGCCATCAACCGAGTCCTCCGTCTACGAGATCGTCACGCGGGTCGACCGGTCAGGGGGCGGCCAGCCCCTGCCGCGGCTTATTAGGGGACCCGGGATTTTACACCCGTTCAAAGTCAAAGAGCACGGCACCTCGTTCCGGGTCGAGCTCGGGGAAGAGAAGCTGTCCACGGGCCTCTTCCTCGACCAACGGCCGCAGCGGCACTGGTTACGAAACCATGGGAAGAACCTGACCATCCTCAACCTCTTCGCTCACGCCGGCGCGTACAGCGCCGCCGCCGCAGCGGGTGGCGCCGCGCGCACCGTGTCGGTGGACTGCGACAAAGGTTGGCTCGCCTACCTCGAGCCCTCGCTCCAGGCGAACGGTGTGGAGAACGCACATTTGCCGGTGGGCCGGGTCCACGACACTATATATGGCGACTGCTTCGAGTGGTTGAAGCGGCTGGCGAAGCGCGGCGAGGCCTACGATATTGTGATCCTGGACCCGCCCTCCTTTTCGACCGTGAACAAGAAGCGCTGGAGCGCGGCGAAGGACTACGGCGCGCTCGTCAAACTCGCGGCGCCGCTCGTGGCCCCCAACGGCGCGCTCTTCTGCACGACGAACGCCCGCAAGCTCCTGCCGCGCAAGTTCGCGCGCACGTGCGGCCTCGCGCTCAAGGACTTCGCGGTTTCATCTGAGACCGTGGCGGACGTCGTGCTCGAGCGCGTCGTGCCCCCCGCGGTCGACTACCCGACGCTCTCGGGTTGTTCAGCCGAGGTGAAGAACCTCGTGTTCCGCTTCGTGGCCTTCGTGGCCGAGTAATGTACTAGTTGTGATACTATACTTAGAGGGCCATGTTGTGCTCGACCGTGTTGACGTCGTCGACGGCCTCGAGCGCGTCGACCACCCGCAGGTTCTTCTCGACGTCCTCGTCGCTGCACTCGACGAGCATGAGCGGCTCGTGCACGAGGTTCGCCGTGCAGTCGTGGCCCGCGTCCACCAGAGCCTTCTGCATGGCGCCCAGGTCCGACGACTGCACCCAGGCCACGCTCTCGACCTTCTCCCCGTCGTAGCGCATGTCCTCGCATTTGTCACCGGCCGCCACGTCGTCGACGTCGTTCTCCAGAGCTAATTCAATCAGATCATCTTCGCTCAGCAATGCGTTCACGGCCAGCCGCCCCTTCTTCTCGAAGTTGTGCAGCACAGACCCCGACTCGGCCAGTTTGAGGGAAGCCTTCTTCGCAACGGTGCCCACGTCCGTGTAGGCCCGGTTCGAGTTGTCGCTCAACGCGTTAATCACGAAGCCCACGCCGCCGTGGCCGTACATCTCATAACATAACTCCTTGTAGTCGACGCCGCCCTTGTCCGCGGAGGCGGCCTTGATGTTGCGGTCGACAATATCTCTTTTGACGTTCAAGGCCTGCGCCTCCTTGATCACCAGGCCGAGCGCCCGGTTCACGTCCGGGTCCGGGCCGCCGGCCTTGACCGCGACCTTGATCTTGATGCCGATGTAACTCGATTTTTTGGCCGTGGCCGCGTTCGTCTTGGCCATCTTGACCTTGTTGTTCTCGAACTTGCGGCCCATCATGACTACTTTTGCCCTGGGTTGTCTGTGGGTGGGCACGCTTGGCCTGAGCGCCATTGCGCTTGCGATGAGCAAGCAGTAATTGCACAGCATGGCTGCTCGTCGATATATACAGTGCTGTGTGGTCGATGGTTCACCCGCTGCTGTGTGGCTCTCTCTTTGCAGTAAAGCAAGCCAGAAAAAACCCGTACATGTATTTATAGGCTGGGCGCGCACACTTGCCGTTTAACGTCTATATATGTGCCTCGTGCTGCTCGCAAGCATTGTCTCTCGTACTCGGCACACCGCGACGGGTTTTTTGGAGCTGCGCGACGCGCGACGTCACCCTCGTAGCACATCAACGCACGCAACCGCAAGCACAAATAGATCAAACAGGCAGCGATCCAGGAGATCTGCAGCCCCAGAGATTTCCAGAGGACGTTGCAGCAGAGACCGCACCGGAGAGCATAACAAAGCATTAGCACAATGGCCGAAGCGCGGACGATCCACACCTACGCCGCCACGTCGCCCGGCGCGCCCATGGAGCCCTACGCCTTCAAGGCGCCGCCCATCCCGGCCACGGGCATCGAAGTCAAGGTGACGCACTGCGGGCTCTGCGGCAGCGACGTGCACCTGTGGCGCAGCGACGGCGACTACAAAGACTTCACGGGCTGGGCCGCGGGCCAGAAGGTCCAAATCTGCGGCCACGAGGCCGTGGGCGAGGTCACCGCTGTAGGAAGCGCCGTCACCCATCTAAAGGTGGGCCAGCGCTGCGGCGTGGGCTGGCAGTGCGGCTCGTGCCACTCCTGCGAGTACTGCTTAAGAGGGGACGAGCAATTGTGCCAAGCGGGCAATGGCGTCGACTGCACGTGCGCGGGCGGCAACGCCGGGGCCTTCGCCGATTATCTCAGAATTAAGGACGCGGGCTTCGCCTTCGCCTTGCCCGATAGTTTGGACGCGGCGGCGACGGCGCCCTTATTGTGCGGGGGCCAGACGGTGTGGACGCCCCTTCGCCAGCAGACGAAGGCGGGCGACCGCGTGGGCATCCTAGGACTGGGCGGGTTAGGTACGATGGCCATCAAGTTCGCTTCGGCTCTAGGCTGCGAGGTCACGGCCTTGTCCTCCACGGACTCGAAGAAGCCGGCCGCTCTAGAATTGGGTGCACAGAAGTTCATAGCACACGCTAATGACGCAGAAATGGCCGCGGCGGCGTGCTCCCTGGACTTCATCCTCGTCACCCTCTCCACGCAACAAACGGTAGACTTCGGAAAGTTCTTCGCTTTGTTACGGCCGCGGGGCACGATGTGCTTCGTGGGCATGTGCCCGCCCATCAGTGCGGACGTGTTTACCATGGGATTTACGATGCACAACATCACCACTTCGAACACGGGCGGCCGCAAGGAGATGGTCGAGATGCTCGACTTCTGCGCGCGCAACGACATCGGCGCCACGGTCGTGGAGCGGCCCCTCTCTTCCATCAACGAGGTCCTCGCCGAGCTCGAGGCGTCCAAGGGCGCCCAGCGCTTCGTCCTGACGGCCTAGTTTTTTTTCGCGTCCTAATATCAACTATCTCGAACTTGCCTTTGCTTAGGAAACCTAGCCATCGCGACGCTTACTAGTTGCCAGTAATAGTATTAATTTATTACTCCGTCGGGCTCGCTGGCCGCGTCTCGGACCCCCCAGCAAGGTCCAGGGAGGACTCCGACATCTTCAGCCGGTTCGTGAAGGGGGACGGGGGCGCCTCGCCCAGGCCGTCCCCGCGCGAGTTTTCGCTCCGCGCCGCCGCGGAGTGGTACTCGGCGAGGTCCGTCAGCGACGCTGATGAAGAAACGCCGACGAGGGGCGGCGCCGGGTCGAGGGCGGGCGTCGCCGCCAATAGGGCCGCCGAGAAGCGCTCGGCCCAGGCACTATCAGGCCGGCCCCAGCCGCCGTCAGTGCCCTCGCCGCGCTTCCGCCGCCCGTCCTCGGCGTGCAGTTCGTCCACCAAGCCCTCGATCAGCAATTCAAGCTTCGACAAGTACGCGTCGCCGTACCCGGAAATCTCCTCGCCGCGCTGGCGCCACACGGCGAAGGGCACTCTTTCCACAGTTGCGGGGAGCCACGTGTCGATGACCTCCCCCCACCTGACCAGGTCGCCCTTGGCCTCGCGCGGCAGGGCATCAAAGGGTTCCGCATCAAGCGCGGTAGACAAAGCCGTCGCCGCGAGCTTGCTCGCGAAGTCGTCCACGGGAATGACCGAGGCCGCCCAGTCGACGTCCGAGGGCGCCGCATTCATCCTTAAACATGCCCGCAATAAAACAACTAACGCGTCGTCCTCGGGCAGCGTCGCGCCGGCCCGCCGCGCGAAGCCCAAGTCGCCGATCTGCAGCGTGGCGCAGACGGCGCCGACGCGCTTTGAAGCCTCCTCGAGCACCGCTTCCGCGGCGGCCTTGGACAGGCGGTAGCCCGTGGGCGCCTCGCCCTCCAGCGGTAACATAGTCGACGTAAATAATAAAGGAGCCCGGGCGCTCAGCGCCAATTCGCACGCGATTTTGCACCCGCCGACGTTCGCCGCCTCCAGCAACCCCGGCGGCTTGACCATGTTCACCTCGGCAGCGCCGTGGACCACGACGTCCACGGCCTGGACGAGGTCCTTCGTGAGGCCAAAGTCCGCCTTACCTAAGTCGCCGGCGACGGCCCGCACCTTCCCGTACCAATCACCAATTTCACCTAGCCGGCCCTCGCAGTTACTTTGTAACCGCGCCGCCGCCTTGGTGTCGTCCGAGGCGCGCACGACCGCCACCACACTCGTAACATCATCCCGCTCCGCGAGCGCCCGACACAAAAAGGCCCCGACGTAGCCCGTCCCGCCCGTCACTAGCACGACGGCGCCGCCCGACCGCTCGGAGGCCTTGGCGAGGATCACCGCGCGCCGGTCGTTGGATGCGAGGCCGTCACTCACCACGACCGCGTGCCGTGAGGCCGCGGCTGTGACGTCGAAGACCTCGTTCTCGCTCTCCCCGCCCAGGATGCGCTGGACCATGCCCTGGAGCGTGGGCGCCGCCACCAAATCCCCCACGGGCACCTTCGTCCCGAACTCGGCCTCGACCGACGACGCCAGGCCCACGAACGCCAGGGACCCCCCAAAATCAAAGAAGTTCGAACTCCCCGTGAACCGGTCATTGGATGGCGGCAGCTTCAAGGCCGAGCACCAGCACCGCGCCAATCTCTGGGCCTCGGGGCTCAGCTCCCCGGCGTCGCCGCTCAACTCGGGCAGGCCCTCCAAGAGCGCCGCGAGCTTTTTGCCGCTCGGCCGCTTCCCGCTCCGGAAGTGCTGGGTCCGGAACTTCCGCCAGTCGCTGTCGACGCGGCGCACGACCACGGGCACCATGTGCGGCGGCAGCCGTTCCCTTAACCACGTTCTTAGTGACGAAGACGTGAGCTCGCCCTTGATGGCCACCGCGCACTCCAGGCGCATCTCGTTGTCGTTCGCGCCCACGGCCCCGGCCCAGGCGTGCTCCACCAAGGGATGCTCGGCGATCTTCGACTCGATCAAGTCCGGGAAGACCTTGAAGCCCCGGATCTTCACGTGCGACCCGGCCTCGCGCCCGCAGAACTCGATGCGATTCGCGCCGACCCACCGCACCAAATCGCCCGTCCTATATAACTCGGGCGTCTCCCGGATCCCGTTCTCCATCCAGTAGCCCCGGAAGAGCGCCGGCCCCTTGACGTGCAGCCGGCCCACGGCGCCGATCGGCGTCGCCCTCCCGTTCAGGTCCAGGACCTCGGCGTGGACGTCCTTCAGTAACGGTAAAGAAGCGGCCCCCTCGCCCCGGTCCAGGGCGCAGTCGCCGCCCTCGTTCGTCGAGTAGCAGTTCCGCACCTTAAGGTTGTGCTGGCCGATTTTCAAAGCTCTCGCTCTTAAATCAGAAGGTAACCTTTCCCCCGTGCAGTACACGACGCGCACGGTCCGGAACTCCTCCTTGAGTTTGCGAGGGTCCGGCTCCATGTCCAGCACCGCCTTGAGGATGGACGGCGTCACGTACAGCACCGTGAGTTTTTCGTCGCGCACAAAATCTAGCAGGAGCCGCGGGTCCGCGAAGGCCTTGTCCGGCAGCGCGAAGACCGAAGCCCCCTCCATCATAGGCGGCAGCATGTACCACGCCAGCCAGAACAAACCGACGGCATCGCCGGGCCCGACGCCGTCCTGGGCCATGTAACTCGCGCAGCCCATCAACGCCGCGTGCGGGCAGACCACCAGCTTCGCGGCGGCCGTCGTGCCGCTCGTGAGCACACAAAAAGCGCCGTCGGCCTCCCGGTTCTGGAAGCTCCGGGGCCCGTCAATAGGTACTAGAGCAAGACTCGACCCCTTGTCGCTTTTCGCATCAACCTGACTCACCGCGACCGCGTCCAATCTCACCACGTTCCCCTGGAAGGCCTCCGGGACCCGGGACACCGTGCTCCCCACGGCCAAAACGACATCGGGCTGGATCATGCTGAACAGCCTCCGCACCTCCGGGGCGGCGCTGCCCGCCGGCACGTCCGCGAACCGGTACCCCGCGAGCAACGCCCCCATCATCCCCGCGACGCAGGTCACATTTTTAGGAGCGAAGAGGCAGATGCTCGGCTTGTGCACGTGCACGACACTAGTTAGAATAGCGCGGGCGACGCCCGAGGCGCGCGCGTGCAGTTCGGCTAAGGTGCAGGCCTCCTTCTCATCACGCGCGGCGATGCTTGATGGGTGCTGGTCCAACGCCGCCTTCAGCAGCGGCCGCCAGGGCATGCCGTACGGCGCGCGCGGCACGCCGGCGTTATGTGTCGCAAACACGGCTGCGGCTTTACTTTGCGCCTGGTCCACGGCGAGCTGCACCTCGTGGACCGCCAGGCGCGGGTCGCTCACCTTGATCGCCCCGAGTAAACAGCGGTCGCTTGATGCACTACTCACCGCTTTAGCCGCTTCGTCATAACAGTCCGGCGCCGCCAGCACGGCGATGGGCTGCTCCCGGTGCTTATCCAGTTGTTTGAGAATGTCCGCTGGCGCGCAGACCACGACGTCGGCCGTGTCGCTGGCCACAGTCTGGCTCCAGGTGCTCGTACCGGTGCTCACGCACAGCAAGGTGTGCGTTTTCTCCGCTTTTGGTGGTGGCGCCATGGCTCCGATATGCTTGGACGCGTTCCTGCTTGCTTGTGCCACCGATGTGTACACTCACGCCGCAAATACGGCTCAATACGGCTCAAAAAAAGGCTGCGCGTCAGCTCAGTGCGGGTTCGCGCGTACCTATGATAGCCCGTTTCTACGCATGCCGGCGCGTGCATGAGGCGATACAAGGGAGTTAAGAAGCAAAAAAAAACGACGCGGTCTGAGGTTCGGGTTTCTAGTGGCTCCACTAGAAAAGATCAATGCCAGGTCAAAAGACAGCGCTCTAGAGCGCTGCCTTCTCCATGACGCGGCGCCCGGGCAGGTCTCCGTACCAGAGGACCGCCGGTCGAGACGAAAACATTTCCAAAACATTATCCACTCCCCCCCAAGACCAACCCGGAGAAGTAGTCGAAGGCCGCGAACTGAATCGCGACAGAGGGCGCCGCCCTTATAAGAGACGGCGCCAGGCCCCGGTACAACCGGGGAACGCCGTTCTCCCGCACCAACGACAGAGCGCAGTCCACGTAGCCCCGGTACTCATGGTGGGGCTGCTGGAGGCACCGCCTTATGGTATCATTCGGAAATGTCGCGACGCCCGCGACCAAGCCGGCGCAGCCGCCGTACGCGGCCGACCTGGCAACGGCCCGTCCGCGTGATTCAACCGGCTCGGGAGTGCGCCGTCTTAAAAGCCCGACGACGCCAAATCTAAGTCCGTCGAAAGGTATAGCGCCCAACAGCGTCGGCGTCGCGCCTCGGTATAGCGCTTTTACGCCGCCCTGCTTCCATGCATCAACGAGCACCTGCCAGATGCTGGTCCCGCCCGATCCGCCGAGCACGCCGCGCGCCAGATCCAAGGGGTACGTCGCGGCCGCCGCGCACATGCCGGCGCAGCCCCCCGCCGCGAAGCCGCCAAGCCCACTGGACACGTGCGGCCTCAACTTTTCATTGACCGCAAAAGCTATTCCGCGCGCCGGGAAGACTCTGAGTATGCTAGCGACGTTTCCGGCCCACAACCCCGCGACGCCCTCGGTGCGCCAGACGCGTTTGAGCGCAACAACGAAGGACGTGTCGCGGCCCACCTGCAGCAGGATGCGTGCACGCTCGAGCGGCGCCATCGAGGTTTTGGACACGCAACCCGCGAGTCCCCCGCACACCACGGCCTCGGCGGCGGTCTTCTGGCGCGGCATTATCGCTGCCGCTGCCGCGTCGCTAGCGTTTCGCTTGTTGTGTGACTGTGCAGCACTGCTTGCGAGTGTTATCGAGCGGCAGCGGTGCAGTTGCACGCGATGCAACGAACTGATCGACAAAATGTGTCTGCTTGCTATAGGCTGCGCCCAGGAGCGCGTACAGCGGCTTTGGCTCAAAATCGCGCGGCAGGAAACCCGTGCCTTGCAATTGAGCTTGGTTTTTAATCGTCAGAAAACAGTTCTGTCGCGCGTGTGTGCTGCTCTCAGACAGCACAACACTGTCGCAGACGCAAAAAACACTGGCGTATCGAGGCGAGATCACCACTTGCACAAATTCGAAGCGCGGCATCAATCATGGCAGGCTCATGGCTCCTCTTGGCATTGCTGCAACCAGCCGCATCGCTCTCGCTCTCGGAAATCAACGTCCCGAAATTCTGCCCCGAGTGCGGCGGCTGCACGATGGCGGCAAGAACGCCGCCGGGCAACGAGCGCCCGCGTGCGCTGTGCGGCGCGTGCGGCTACATTGCATACGAGAACCCGAAGGTCGTCGTAGCCGTCGTCGCGCGCGCGCCGGACGGCAAGGTGCTGCTCGCGAAGCGCGCCATCGAGCCGCGGCTCGGCACGTGGGGCATCCCGCAGGGCTTCATGGAGCTCGGAGAAACAACACGAGAGGCCGCCGCCCGAGAAGCGCAGGAGGAGACGGGTGCCGTCCTAGATCCGTCGGAGATGGTCCTGCTTGCTCTCTATAACATTGGGGGAAGTCAAGTCCAAGTGGTCTACGAGGCACCGTTACCCGCGGACGCGAAACTCGAAACGTCGACCATAGAAAGCTCCGAAATTAAACTCTTCGAGGAGGCCGACGCCCTGGCGGCGGACCTCTGCTTCCCCACCGTGGGCTGGGCCCTCGAGCGGTGCTTCTCGTCGCTGGGCCGGGCACGGCGCGTCCAGGAGCGCACCAAGGCCTTCCAGGACGGCGAGTGGCGAGTCGTCGTCGACGACGACGGCGGTGGCTACTTGACTAGCTGATATTTTAAACACATATTTAACCATCCCCGCGCCTGATTTGCGCTTCGTGCTCGGCCTTGTTCTGCCGCGCAAAGTACTGGTTCATCGAGACGCAGACCGTCGCGATCGTCGCGACCGAGGGCACGGATTTCAAGTAGGTCGCGCCAATGCCTGCAAATAGCGAGCCAATGCCCTCCCGCTGCACCACGCCCCGGGCGGCCGCCACCCAACCGTCGCGCGCGACGTTGCCGGCGAGCGAACCTGCCATCAGTCGCCGCCGGAGGACATCCAGGGGGTAGGTAAACGTTTGCGCGCTGCAGCCCGCGAAGGCACCGACAAGCCAGAGATGCACGTAGGAGGGCGCGCCATCTTGTCCGTGGCCCGTCGTATTTCGTCCCAGATCGATAGACGCGTTCTGGACGGCGACGAACGGCACGACAGCGGCTAATGTCGGCGCGAGGCCACCATAGAAGGCTCTGAAGCCACCCTCTGCGGCTACTTCCCGAATCACATTCATCACGGGTGCACCAGAAATCGTCACCCGCGTACGCACGACTTCAATCGGGTACGTCGAGATTTGGCCGATGAGAGCGGCTCCGGCAGCGGCGCCACCTCTATAAATTGGCTCCATCGCGTCGATTTCGTCGTCGGCGGGCGTCAACTTGAGGAGATTCACGTAGCTCGTGCAAGTGATGGCACCCGTAGGAAACACGCGAAGACATGCTGCTCCGTTTCCTGTCCATAGGCTTAGCCAGCCCTCCTTCCCTACGATGCTCCGCAGGAGACCGACAAGACCGAGACCCTCCGCGCGACCCGTCTGCTGCAAGAGGCGGACGCGCTCCAGTGGCGCGACGACGGACCGGCTTGCTACTCCTCCGATGCCGCCTGCCATCACGGTTTGCCACGTTCGAAGGCCTGGGACCGGTATGGTCGCGGACCCCAGATCTCCGCCGCCGCACTCCGGCAGCGCCCCTAACGCAGCCCAGCGCTCGGCCACAGCCTGGAGCGACGCTAAAGGCACGAACTCAAAAGCCTTTTCAAACTCTTCGGCATCGACGGACCCGTCGCCGGACGTATCCACGCGCGCTATGATTTTTTTCGCGTCCGCGAGCGACGCGCCGGGCACACCTAGACGTCGAAGCGCCGCGGCGACCTCCGCGGCCGAGCAAAATCCCGACCCGTCGGTGTCCACCGCTTTGAACGCCGCTCTTACGCGGCCGAGGTCGAAGAGCTTCTGGAACTCGCTGAGCGTGAGAGACGACGCGTCCTCGTCGTCGGGCTCCACGCGCGCCAATAGGTCGTCGACGAACTGGCGCTGCGTCGCCTCGTTCCCGTCCGGCAACGCTGATAATGATCGCAGCGCGTTGACCAGTTCGGCGCAGTCTATGGTCCCCGAATTGTCCGTGTCATACTTCCTGAACACGGACTCGACGCGGCTTTTGTGCGCTTCGTCATTCATGCTGCGGCGTACACTGTGTGTGACTGATCCCCAGATAGGCTGCCCCTTCCACAGAGATGTCTGCAGCCGAGTGTGCTAGTCAGGCGGCTCCAAACAGTCCGTCCTTGTCACGATGATTTGCGTAGAGTACTGAATAGAGCTACGACACGCGCACGCTCTGGAGTATCGAATCTGGATTTTCGTTCGTGCGGGTTTCTCCGCCCAGCCACGGCATCTGCCACGGCTCTAAACGGCTCTAGCGCACGGGGAAACTACAGATGGAAGCTGCTATTATGAATAAATTAAACCTCCTTCGCTGCTATGCGCAGCCACGCAAGGGGGGGGCGACGCCACACAGAACTAAAGCTCCATCTTCGGCCCCAAGTCCCACATGTCGTCGCCCGAGTCCGAGTCCGAGCAGCTGCCGTACATGAGGTCGTCAATAGCCGATTTCGTGGGTGGCGGCGCCGGCGCGCCGCGGCCGGCGCGGCCGCGGCCGCGGCCTCCTCGGCCCCGGCCCGGGGCTCCGCCGCCGCCGCCAAACATGCCAAGACGCGACTTGGCATCACCTGAAGACGACACGCCTCGGGACGCGTCGCCCTTCCTTCTCGAGCCGCCGAGCAACGCGGCCCTTTGTTTCCGGGCGCCGGTCTCGACGGCGCGGCGCCCGGCGGCCTCGGCCTTCACCTTGGCCTTGGCGGCCTCGTCGGCGGCCGCCGCCACGAGGTCGAAGATGACAGGCCCCTCCATATGATGCGCGCGAAGAAATAGCGCCGCCCCGCATGATCTAAGCTCGGCCTCCGTTAGGCCTCCACCAACCACGCAGACGGCGGGCGTCGCGCGCGGGTACGCCGGCGCGACGTTAGTTACAAGCACGTCCAGCACGAGTGGCGGCGCCCCGTGTGGTGAGTTGTGTTCCGTGACCGTAACACATATATTGTCCGGACGCGCCGCGTCGACGGGCCGCAGATCGGCCCCGAAAATGGCCTCCACAGCCTCACGCTCCTCTGCGCGCTCCGCCTTGACCTCGGCGTCGTCTTCGTCGGTCGACAGCGTCCCGGACTGCGCCGCCGCCAGCGCGCGCCGCTCGTCGCCACCGTGGTCCTTGGGCACCGCGTCCCCGTACCCGCGCTCGTGCAGCCAGCGCTTCTTCGCGCCCATCGTCTCGCGCCGGATCGCTTCGGTTTCCCAGACCGGCGTCGCCGCCTTCTCAGCCGCCTCGGTCACCGTGAAGGCCTTCTCCGCCACGCCCAGCTGCCCCAGGGCCCCGTCCAGGCCGGACGTGCCGTCGCCCGCGCGCCGCCGCGCCGCCTCCTCGGGGAACTGCGCGTCACGCTGCGCGTCGCGCAGCGCGTCGACCATGAACGGGTCCGGCGGCGGCGGCGGGCCGTTCACGCCCGCCAGGAACGCGTCGCGCGCCGCGTGGCGCTCGTCGATCTCGCGCTGCGCGGCGTCCCGCTCCTCCTTCTCCTTCGAGGACTTGCTCAGCCTCAACCCCTTGTCCCGGTTCTTGCGCCACTTAATCGCGTCGCGCTCGTAGGCCAGCTTCTCCTGCTGCAGGTCTGGGTGCGCCTCCCTCCTAGTTTTCTCGAGCTTCTTGACGACGGCCTTGTCCTTGTCGGCGCGGCGGAGCCGCCGCAATTTGGCGTCGTGGAAGCCGACGGCGCCGGCCTGCATGCAGGTCTCGTCCTTGTGCAGGTTCGCCCAGGGCGTCCAGACGATCATGACGCTCGTCTTCTTGCAGCCCTCGATCGAATTGGCCTTGACCAGCTGGCACATCTCCTCCTGGACCTCCTCGGGAATGCGATCCAATAAATCGCCGCACCGGTCGCCCGCGTCCTGCGCCGCCGCCAGCGGCAGGCGCAGATACACGTGCGCACTGGAGAGCCCGTCGACGTGGAACCAGACGTCGCGCGTCTGGCCCCACTCGATCAGGTTCTCGTTCTCGTACTTGTCGGCGCCCATGTACACGATGTACTCCTCGCCGCCCGGGTCCCTGTACTCGCAGGTGAAGTAGAGGACCATGGTTGGCTTACGTCGCGGCGATGGCGTTGGGTTGCTGGGCGTCTCTGCGCAGCGTTTGCAGCACGGTGCTTTACGCTTCCTCGGGAGCGAAGCTGTGGCCGGTGCGTTACAGCAGCACTCTTGACGTGTACAGTGTGAGCTAACAAGCACGAATTACTCGTCAGGTAGGTACCGGCGGCACTTTTTGTGCTAATCGCCTGAGTGTAAAACCCGCGAGTTAGCGCTTTTTCAAATTCGGCCTGCCGTAGGCTTAGACAGCATGTTGCGCCAATGTTTGCCGGTTAATACATGCCCTCCAGTAGCGTAACAACGAAAGAGCCAGGTCTTTTGCTTGCAGCTGGGCTCCAAGACAAGCTGCCCATTTGGCATGCATGTGACTAGAGAAGCAGCCCAATGACGCCGCGACGCCTCGTAGTACTCTATATCATCATTTGCACCGCTGGCCAAGAAGTTATCGATGGCCCATCACTCGAGCCGCGCGACCGCCCCCTACGCACATATACGCTACCGCGCACCGGCCCTGCTACAGTAGCACAAATGGTCGGCGCCGAGCACACCGGTGCAACGCAGTGGGACGCTGGTTATGCATTAGCCGATTACATCGAGAGAACCGCAGTTGGTGCCGCCAACTGCTCAATCGACGGTTGCTATGCCTCATCGCGGTACGCCAAGCGGACGGCTCTGGAACTCGGCGCGGGCGCCGGCGGGCTGGTGAGCATCGCACTGGTGAGGGCCGGGGCAGTCGTCCTGGCCACCGACGGCGATGAAGGTGTGCTCGAGTTCTTAAACTTGAATATCCGAGGCAACACGAGAGGCGCGCCTGGGCAGTTCCTGGGCGCGGAGCAGTTATGCTGGGCCGACTCAGGCGCCATCGACGAGGTTCGAGAACGCTTGGCGTTGGACCTCGTCGTGATGAGCGACGTCGTATTCCACACAATCGATACTGCTGTGCTCGTCAACGCGCTCGCGACGCTGGCATCGGCCGATCCCCCGCCAGAGATCTTGGTGGCGCATACCTGGCGCTTCGTCAGAGAAGACGACGACTTCCTCAAGGCCGTCGACGCGGCGTTCGATCAACATACCGTACCCGCGGAGGACTTGCACCCGCGCTTTCGCGAGGGACGAGGTGGGAACACGTCGATACTGCGGCTTGTACCGAGGAAGAGGCCGCCGTGATCGGCGTAAAATAAACGTGTATTTAATCTGGTGATTGGTAGGCCTGACCGAGACTGGACAGTCGTGCGGTGACACCGAGCAAAGCTATACCTCCGAATCAGATAACACACATCGTTGTTTCTTTCGGTGTTTAAAGCGAGTCCTGGTTTGTTACCCTGAGCAAACGACAAGAGACCTGATGAGCACTTGCCTGTACAGTGTACTTATTAACTTACCCTAGGTAAGTTTAAATTAGGGGGTGTCCCCCGAAAGCTAGCATAAAATATGCGATGAAGAGCTCGCTCAGTACCATATAGAGTGAGCCAGGGTCTCCGTATACCACGCGAGTAGCTGGACCAGCTCCCGTGTACCGGAGAACTAGCCGTGGTACGAAAGCAGCAGTCCGTACGAGCCACAGCGGACAAAGCAACAGGCTTGGCGCCAACCCGAAAAGTACCTTAACCAGACGCCGCGAGGCCGCCGGAGGGGCCGCGAGCTGCGCCAGAGCAGCGCGCGCGCTCACTGCGCGGATAAAATAGCAGACATGTCGCAAGTGACGACCATGACGACGGTCACTGGCGCCGAGCGCACGCTCATGCTCGACGCGTACATCATGCGCCGCAACCGGATGGACCGCCTCTCCAGGATGTGCGGCCCCGAGTACGAGCGGACGGGGCCGCCGCCGGAAGTGCCGTACATCCCGTACCCCGACCGCGTCAGGGACGCCCGGCCGGACCCCGCGGCGAATTTCCCCGCGCTGGCCTTCCCGA
>Ga0209090_10000389_pt1 | contig 27139 bp, 17 predicted proteins | sample ArcticOcean_MG_C_9_FD_187432 | JGI IMG/M metagenome (GOLD analysis project Ga0209090, IMG submission 187432) | Marine microbial communities from western Arctic Ocean - ArcticOcean_MG_CB2_152 (SPAdes) (version 2) | ecosystem: Environmental > Aquatic > Marine > Oceanic | place: Arctic Ocean... | reverse complement strand
TTTAGGACGACGCGTGCAATTATTCTGATTCTGATTCTACCACGTGCAACTCTCCGTGCTCGTATTGCCAACCTTCTGGGAGAGGACAGTCGTTGTCGAGGAGGTATTGTACACACTCGGTTTGATTTTTCTTGTGCGCTTCTCGTACGGCCTCAGAGTTCCAAGGCGCTTTGGCGGTTTCGTGTAAGTACTTCAAACAGTCCAAGTGGCCGTTCATGGCCGCAAACTGACACGCATATTCGTCATATTTATCATACTTGCGCTCAACAAGATATTCGAGTATATGAAGAACACCATTTCGAGCCGCCAAATTGGCAGTTATACAATTCCAAGGCGCTTTGACTTTTTCGCGTAAGTATTTGAGTACCTCGAGATGACCGTTTTCGGCAGCTTCTGCACACGCCCACACATTGATAGGACACTTATTTGCCACGCAATACTTTACCATTTCCAGATTACCTTTTTCTGCGGCCACATTAATTATATATTCATCCCACTCACACTTTTTCTCCTCTCGCGCCCACTTGAGCAAGTCGAGTTTATTCGTTCGAGCAACTTGACGGCAGAAATATGGTTCGTCTTTCAAGTACCTCGGCCACAACGATTTATGCTCCCACGCAAACTCCAACGTCGATATCGACGACATCTCTTTAATCCAAAACTCCTTCTCCAACGCAATCTCAGAAAGCGCTGCTCTCTTGATCAACTTTCTCGTTTCACTATTCACCTCGTACAAGAATTTCACATCCGTCGCATTCAATCTCGGCAGAATGTGTTTGAAACAAATATCGTCGTTATTCACAATCAAATCCCACACATCTCGCTCCCCAATCCGCCTCTTTTGCGCTCTCGTCCTCACCCCAAGAGTTTTATAAGCAGTAGCAGAAAAAGACATGCTGCTTTTGTGTCGTTTTGTGCTCTTCTGATGAATCAAAGCTTCTTCTTTAAAAGCGATTAAATGCGATTTCTTTTTTTTTAAGGAAAGTAGAAAAGCGACCGTTTTGAGAAGAAAAAGAGAAGAATTTTATCTTCTTTTCGTTGAATCTCATCGGACACAAAAAGTCACGTTAAAACTTTAGATAAACTTTCCACATTTCATCACCTTTACATATTATTATTAAGCTTACTATTTAGTATTATAGTATTATTATAGTAGTACGATGATGATGATGCGAACAACGACGATCAGTCCTGTTTCGATCGGTAGTAGTTTCAGTAGTAGTAGTAGTAGTAGTAGTAGGAGGAGGAGTCTCGCGTCATCATCAGCAGCAGCAGGAGCAGCTTCATCTTCTCATCAACATCAACAACATCAACAACATCAACAAAGAAGAAATATACGATTAAAATCAGCCGGCGATGGCATCGACGGAGTCATCTCGGACGACGATAAAATCATCGTTCGGTTTTGGCACCATTTTGGATCGAGCAAGAAGTGCGCGGAAAAAAGGTCGTCTGAATCGTCTAATTCGAATTTGTTTAGAAATCCAACTTTACTCGAAGCCAAAGTCCGACGGTTGCACGCGTTTCTAGGCTACAACGTAGACATTCCAATGACCGTCTCGAACGTGCCGGAGATTTTAGAACTAGACGCAGAACTCGTGTGTAAACGGTTGATGTTTTTGTTTAAAGTCATACCGGAGTTTGACGGATCGAAAGTGAGCAAACACGCGTCGTTGTTGACGCTCGAGAAGGAGGAGGTGGAGAGACGCGTGCAAGCGGTGGTGCAGTTGGAGGAGAAGAAATGGGTAGGCGGTGGCGTGGACGTGGAGTACGCGAAAGAATGCGCGAAGGAGAGGATTGTGAGGAACCCGTCCGTGTTGTTGTTAGATTCAGTGACGGCGCAGTGTAACGCGGAGGAAAAGATTGTTCAGCATCGGTGAATTGATGGGGGTGTCGCGCGCGCGACGGATGATGACCAGGAAAAGGTCATTTTTGTATTTGTAAATATAATTATTTATTAAGAATCGAACAGGCGTAACTTTCCAGTCACGCGATCTAACACTTCGTTCTCGCACGGTCCTATCGCCACGACCGTTTCTGTGCCGTACGCCACCTCCGTCCTTCCGGCGTCTTCGACGACAAAATACGGGATGCGTTTCATGCTACAACTCGCTCTTAAATCCTCCAACATTTCCACATTCGCGATGGACAAACACACCTTCTTTTGCCCTTCCTCGATCCATGTTTTGAGATTCTTCTGAACGGTTGGATGTGAGCGATACTCTTCGCTTATTAACCGTTGGAATAATCCAACCGCGGCGTGCGAACACTGCGCGGCGACTTTCCCGGAACTCATGTTCAAATCTTCGCGAACGAGCAACACCATTTTTTGCTCTTTCGCGTTCGCGTTCCGCTTCGGTTCTATTTTGTTCCCTTTGGAGTCAAACGTGAAATCTGGATCCGCGTCGTCCGGAAGTTCCGTGATTTTTGCTCTCGTTTGTAACAGAGATGATGGTTTCTTCTTTTTCTTCTTCTTTTTCTCTTCTTCTTCCTTCTTCTTCGTCTCCGCTTCGTCTGCGTTTTGCCAAAACCTCAACCCGTACCCGAGCACGAATCCAAACGCGATGAACCGTACTCTTCGTCCAAAAAACAAACCAATGACGCCGTTATTGTAACGAATCTTATTCAGAAGCGTCATCTTCGTTCTATACTTTGGTTTATGTTTCACTCTCGTCTCCTTCTTGTTTGGTTTTTCTTTCTTGTTTCCCAACGGCGACGCCGCAGTTGACATTCGCTCTTTTGTGATTTGGTCCACGTTTGATTGAGACACCATCTCTTTCTTCTTTTGTTGCTGTTATTATTAGATAGATACTAGGTTATATATATATATATTGTGCTCTTCGGCGATGCGCGTGATGACGTTGACGATGCTGTTTGTTGTTCTTGTCGCGCGCGTGTGTGTTTTGTGTGAGTTGTGAGTAAATTGTTTGAGGACTTTAAAGCAAATGTATATGGTACAACAGGACTATTAATGAGCTAATGGCAGAGACGCTTGTGCTTTTTCAAATTACTAGAATCACGAAAAGCTTTATCGCACACATCACATTCATACGGTTTCTCGTTCGTGTGAGTACGCGCGTGCCTTTGCAAAGTACCAAGTTGACTAAAACGCTCCTCGCACACGACACATTTATACGGTTTCTCGTTCGTGTGAATGTGCATGTGAATTTTCAAATCACTCGATTGACGAAAAGCTTTATCGCACACATCACATTCGAACGGTTTCTCGTTCGTGTGAATAAGCATGTGGGTATTCAAAGTACCAGATTGAGTAAAACGTTTCTCGCACACATCACATTTATACGGTTTCTCGTTCGTGTGAATACGCATGTGCCTTTTCAAATTACCAGAGTCACTAAAACGTTTCTCGCACACATCGCATTCATACGGTTTCTCGTTCGTGTGAATACGCATGTGTTTGACCAAATCGGATGGACTTCCAAACATCTTCTCGCAAACATTGCACTCGTGTTGTTGCGTTCTCTTTCTCTTCACTCCTTTAGTCGTAAAAGTCATTACTTTTCGTATCTCATTTTGCTCGACATCATCAACGACCTCATCAGCTTCAGGAATCCTCAAACACAACACCTTTGGTTCTTCTTCTTCTTCTTCTCCTCTTTCCTCTCTGCTCACCTTCAAAACCGTCCTCGCGTTTACCGCTCTTTTAGGATGTGGATTCTTTCTTCGTCCTCCCATTATTACTTTTATTAGATTATTAGTATTATCGACTGAAAGAGTTAATATTTTAAACGAGTTGATGATGATGATGCGAGAGACGAATAATGAAGGAAAAAATTTCTATTTTTTTTACAAGTCTTAATTCATGGCTAAAAGAACTCTCTCTCAGATCTGCGAGAATAATAGTAGTATTATTATTCAAAGACATTCTCGCGATCGATTTCGGTGACGTTCGTATTAGTTCCACCCCCAGAAGTTTTCAAATCTTGGTCGTCCGCGGAGGCGAAATCGAGAAAGTGCGTCGGTCGGTGACTCTCGTGGTAATACTCCTTTGGATTGGCCAACTTTAACGCGTATTTCATACTCGCCGAATGTTTCACGCCCATGAAGTTGTAATTCCAAGGTTGGCCATCCGGGACCATGTAATAGCCGTAAAAACGATCGGATAAAAGCATTTGGACTTTTTCGTAGTGCGAAGGATGGTAGCCTTGCGGGTTGCCGACGTTTTGGTCTTTTTGTTGTCTTCCCCACTCGTAGCCTTTTGGAGTGAGTTTGTACGCCGTCAACGAACACGAACCGGGAGTGAAGGAACACGTGACCACGATGGCTTTTTCGCCGTCCCATGAGGAGTTCATCTCCAAGATTTGCGCGTGTTTGGCGCAATCCTGCGGCGGCAAGTGTGGCGTTTCGTTCGGTTGCGTGTGTATCCACCCTAACGGTTCCAAATCTCTCAAATACTCGTGATCGGGTGACTGCGTAGGTAAATGCGTCGTCGCGTGATTGCCCCACTGCGGCGGTATAACCACGCAACGAATTTCCTTCACGTTCGGGTTGTCCGGTGGAGAGACGCCGTATAAGTAGCCGCTGATTTGCGTGCGCAAATCCGCAATGGTGATGAACTTCTTCAAAACGTTCTTCGGAACGACGTACGTGTACCCAGTCTCTTTGATGTCTTCCGAGTTGACGTAAATATGGTTCACGCGCAAGTGTAAATTCGACGCTGAAATCGCGCGAACTCTCCAATCGGTTTTCGAACCAAACGTAGATTGCTCGTACGGAGACGTCGTCGTAACAATCAACTCGTCCCCGTGCACGTTGGTCGTTTTCGTCGTCACCGCTTGCAACTGCGCCGCGTCCTCGTTCGCAGCTTGCTTCTCAATCTCCGCGATTTGTTGGCGTTGCAACGAAGGCGGGGTGATTTCGGCGCCCAAGATGATGTCGCGGATTTCCGATTGCGTCAACGCGGAGACGTTGACGTTGTTCTTCTTCGCGTAATCGCCCAAGATTAAGTCTTTGAGAGCGATTTCCACTTTAATCCACTGTTCGTCCGTCAAGTCTGGCCACACGTGGTGCGGCTGCGTGATGATCGTTTTGTCCGGCTTCAACAACATCTTAGTCTTGTCGTTGTTCACGTGCAACGCTCTCAAGATTAATATCAATCGAGAGAACGCGGTGTACGAACTGATTGATTTCAACCAATCGTCGTAGATGTTGAATAAAACCATCTGCGGCTCGGTCGCTTTCAAAATCAAATCGCCAAATTTTTCGATTTTCATGCACGCTTGAAACGGCATTTGCAACTCGCTTCCTTTGATGACAATGTTCGGAAAATCTAACAAGTGCACTTCCAGAGGATCTAACATGCCTTTTCTGGTCACGATGATTTGTTTCGGTTGCTCTTCGACCGGTAGAGATCGAACTAATGCCGCAACTTCCTCCGCGGTTTTCCATTTAGCCAACTGCCCTAAACGCTTCTGACCGGCCCACACGGACGTGTGAATGACTTTCAAAAAGAGTTGACCTGTTCTCGGGTTGAAGATAAATATGGCACCGTTGATTGGTTTCGTCGTCAAGTTCCCTTCAAACGTCTTATGAATCGTGACTCGGTAGACGTTCGTATCGTCGATGAACCAAATGCATTGATTTGAAAACAACTCGCCGTAATTCTGAGAGTTCAAATACGGCTCCGTCGGTTCCGAGGAATACAACTGTAAGCCTTTTCTTACGCGCTCGCGGAGCACATACATCGCCGGATTCGCCTTCATGATCTTCGCCATAGCTTGTTGAATCAACGGTTTTGATCCCGGAAACCAGTTACCATACGCAGCGTGTAAGTTATACGCCAAATCGACGCCAATCAACACGCCCGTAGGTGACGGGTAAATGGACATGTTGTCCGTCGTGTAATCGAGAAACTTCGCGCGGGTGTATCGTTCGATATCGTGGGAATCAAAGTCGCCCCACCTCAACTGGACGTCCAACCAAAACTTATTCGACGACTTTTGATCAAACTGGTCGTTCACGTCGCCCATTAAGGACGGTTTGGAGATTTGCCACTTATACGACGCAAAGAGTAAAATGTCCGCGCACGACGAATTCATTTTGTACGACTTTCTCGGATGGATCGTTTCTTTTTGCACGGTTTCGATCTCTAAAGCGTCCAACTCTTGATCGAACACTTGGCACTAAGGGAAAGAAGAAGAAGAGGAGGTTAATTTTTGAAATGTCCAAAGCGAGAGCAAAGAAGAAGAACTAAAGAAGAAGAAGAACAGAGACAAGAACGAACGAGAAGAAGTAAAACGTACCAAATCCATGACAAGCGATTCATGTATCTTCTGCCACAAGTGCGCTCGGAAGATCTGAACCAAAGAAATTTTCAAAGTTGGAATTTTGCCGTGCATGAAAATTCCAGTCAAATCCAACTGCACTTGGAATCCGACGTAGACGTTCGCTCGGTTAATCGTCGGAGACCACCACAACGTGAAACGACGGTTTGGAATTTGGTTCAAACCAGACCTTTGCGCGTTGGTGAGCTTCTTGAACTTCATCGAGTCTTCGAAACCAGACGCTTTTTCCCAAAATAGACCTTCCCATGTCGGGAAATACGTGCCTTTGAACAGCGTGTGTTCCAAAATACCTTCTACGCCGCCCAAGGCTTGAATGACATCCGTACGATAATTGTTCAAGTTCCACAGTTTGCCGTCGTGTCTTTGATGCGTCCACCAGAACTGGTTAATCTTCATCAAATGGTTCTCTTTAAAGTGCGCGCGAACTCGCCACCCTTTATCGTACGCTAACGTGTGCCGATCTTTTTGAAACAACGTATTGATTCTCGGAATGCCGCGATCCCAAGAGTCTTCTAAATCTTCCAGCGTCAATCTTCGATTTTGCGCTTGAGCTTCTTGCCTCTTCAACGCGTATTCAGCCCAAACGCGTTGCGAATCCGTAAATTCAGCTTCCCAAGGTTGCAGATATCTGTAGAGGTTCGGAATCAACTGATCTTCCTCGTGCGACATGCCCGAACGGAAGTGCGTGACGCCTGAATCGGTTTGGACAGAATATCGTAAATCCGATTGCGGGATCAAAATGTGACCCATAGAGAGCATTCCTAACCCACCAATCTCTTTAGGTGAATAGAAGACGACCGGGGGAAACCTCGAAGGCATCTTTGAGTTCAAGCCAATCTTGATTCGAGTTTGAATTTTGTTCTCGCATTTGACCAATAAGTCCAAAAGTTCTTGCGTATGCACCACGGCTTCTCGATAGTACGTCATCAACGAAATCAACGCCGTGTTCCATTTATTCGCAATCTTGGAGAACGTCGTCGCCCCGGAGGACATCAAGACTTGTCGAATTCTGTTCTCGAACGCTTTCAAACCTTCGTCGTCGACTCGCAAAAACGCTTGCGCGGTTCTTTCCTTCGTCTCCTCGTTTTGCAAGTTCCACACGCCATCTTTTTGAGCAAAATACTCGGTTTGCATGCGAATCTTCGGCATTAATCTCACCTCGAATCCGCACATGTTAAACAGTAAGTTCGGATTGTCTTTTGAAAACACAGAGCAGAACCCGTTGTCCCACTCCAACGTCGTCAACGATCGCGGCAAACGATTCTTCATGTCCCAAAACACCGCTCGTCCCAAGTTTACGTCGTGCTTCATCAAGCGCATCCTCGAGTCTCTCGGCCAACACTTCTTGTTGTTATATCCTACCATGTTCTCGTTGTTCGGATCGGGATGTTCGGTGAGATATCTTTGAATCAAGTCCTTCGCCTCTTCCGCGGTGAAGCGGAACAAGATGTGAAGCTTATCGATGTATCGAGAGTATAAACGAATCGGATGTCTGGTCTCCGTTCGAACGTCTCGGTAACTAATAAACTCGTTCGGCATTTGCGGTGGACCAGCAATTTCCGACGCTCGAGTCAAACCTAACACCAACAAATCTAAAACCAGACCATAATACTGCGTCAAAAACGAGGCAAACTGTAACCCGCGAATCATCCCGTAAGAGTTCGTATGCGACATGTCTTTATACGCAATGATTACGTTATTCTTCGCGGTGCAGTAATCGGCAATGTTATGATCGACAATCAATCGCAACAAGCGGTTCAACATGGTCAAATCGACTTTTTCGAACATTCGTTCAAATTTCGTTTGCAACATCACGACGCATTCGCCTTCGCTCGTGTCCCAGATATCGGTCAAGTTGTTGATGCCTTGACACCACTTATACACCAACAAAGGAGGCGGCTCTGTATCAGATGGTTTAATCCAGTTCGGGAACAAGTGCCTCTTATCGGACTCGTACCAAATGTACTGATCCAGATACGCATCCGTGATCTTCTCCAAAGGTTCAATCGCGTACACCGGAATCAAGTGCGAATACATGTCCATAAACTCCATGTTGCACTCTTTAAACGCTCTTTGTGTTAGCAAATGTCGCTTAATTCTCGATAAAGCTTCATGCGGGTTATCGAACGCTTGCTCGATTAAACCCAACTCTTCCCTCTCTTGTTGATTCAAACGAACGGCTAAGGAATAATTTTCCTTCAATCGTTCGAGAGCTAAAATCAACAACTTGCGATCGTGTTTATACGACAACGGAGGGAACGGGATCGGCGAGAACTTTCGGGATTCCAACCAGTGCACGGTGGTGGTGTAAATCGCCACGGCTTCTTCTGGCGTCACGTACGGTCCATCCTTCAAGTAATTGTGTTGACGTTCGTGCTCTGCTTTTAACCACAAGCGGGTCAATCGGCCTAAATTTTTCCTACAGACGGTTTTGTCCACCGTCGCGCCGCGGCGAATCCGTTCGCGATTATAATGCGCAACGTTCGTCCACCAATCGGCTTTAGACTTGACGTATCGCAAAATCATGTTTTCGATCGGAACTGGCATGCCCGGGACTTTCCAGGGAATGTTCGCTTTGAAACTTCGCCAGGCTTCGGAAAGATGCGCTAAAATCGTTCTCGCTTTGTTCTGCTTCACGCCTTCCGGCATGCTATCGAGAATATCGTGCATGACAGCTGCTCGTAACTCTAAATCAAAATGAGACTCAATTCTTTGTTTCGTGACAGTTTTCGCGATGCCTTTGGCATTTCTGCCTTCGAACTGTCTAGCTAACAAGTTACCCAACCATCGTTCAAGAAGCGGGACGATGCCGCGTAAAAAGAAAATCCAGACCCGCCACATGGGCGCCCAGAAACCAACGCCTGGGCCTTTCCCGACCGGTCCGGTGTTGAAACGATAGTATATCAGGTGCTTTAAATCCTTGCACGTTCTTACTTGGCGCATCAGACGATATTTGTATCGGTACATCCCAGTCAACTGTCCAACGTGCGAGAAAATGTATTGCAAACCATCCGCCAACTGAAACGCGTCCACGTTACCTAATCGATACTGGACGTTCGCGTCTACGGTAAGCTTCGTCAAACGTAAAATCTCGCGCATTAAGTGGAACGCGTTCCCGAATCGAGACTTCTTGCGTTCTTTTGTCGTCAACGTCTTCACCGGTTTCAAGTTGAAATTATAATCCAAGTGCAAATAGTTCAAGTTCTTGCGATGGATCAACAAGTTCAACATGTTGTAGCCTTGTCTGCAGACTTGCAAACCGGCTTCGACCCAATCTAACTCGGTGCACTGGAAAAACTTTGTCTTTTTCAAAGCTTTGAACAGAGATTTACGTTTCACTTGCCTCGGTGGTTTCTTGTGTAATTGGTTCATGACGTATGTCTTGAGCAACTTTTGATAGGAAACGCGCACTTTGACCGGGTATCCACTCGGGCAATGCTCGTGAAACCAAGTGTTGACGAGCGGAACGTCGATGCACGATCGCGTGTATCCCGAACGCAAGTTAAACGGCCGAGGTGCGAACAATAACGCGATACCGTTCGTCGTGTTTTCCGTGTACAAATCGTAATCTTTCAACAGCGGCTCGATTTCCTCGGGCAAGGCGAAATCGTCGTCTTCGCTCCAATCCTCTTCTTCTTCTTCTTCTTTCTTCTTTTCGCTGCTATTACTTTTATAAAACGCGATTGGATGAATCAAAGGATCGAAATAATATGCCGGCAAATCCGGATCCTCGGTTTTGATGTACATCACCATCGGTGAATGGTACGTCGCCAAATCTACCCTACGCGGTCGGTTGTTGTACAAGTACGGAAACGCAACTTTATATTCCGTTCGAATCGCCGATCTAATGATTAACTTGTTAATATCGTTGAACTCGTTCCAGTCTTCGTCCGCCGCGTCGCTATCTTTGAATAACGGTTCAAACTTTGGACCTCCCGGGATGGCCATCCCTAACGCTTTCGCCGTGAAGAAGGATTTGTGATCGAACAAGTAAAAGTAATTTTTGTCCGTCAAGTCGCTCAATAACTGACCGGCTAAACGATACAGCGTCGCCATTTCCGGTAAAGGCAAACGCCATTTTTTGTAGGAACTCCCGTTGACGAAATTCAAGTCCCATCGCAACGGCTTTTGGTCGTAAAACCATTCGCACACGTGTCGATCTTCGTCGTCTTCGTCCAACTCTAAATTGATCGCCTCCAACGGGTCCACGTCCAACAAGTTATCCTGGTAATCCAAAGGCGGTTCTTCGTCGTCAAACGGCGGGAATCGCATGCGTTTAAAATGTCGTCGGTCTCTCTTTTCCCTTCTCATGGCAATCCACATGGTCCCCCACTGCGCGATGTAAATAGGTTCAATCACCCTCGGCGTTTCGTTGACGAAAGTAATCGCGCCGGTGATGTGGTAAATCACCTCGCAATGTCTCACTTGTTCCCACGGCATGGGCATATTTTCCAACAACTTATACACCGCGTGCGGGATAAACTTCAAAGCGCCTAAATATACTCTCTTATCCGACCGAAACTTTCTCGAAGACATGTCGCCGTGGTCTTTCAAGATTTTCCTTACGTGTTCCGGCGGCATCTGTTCTTTCTCCGGTTCCGTGTACCCAAACTTCCTCTTGTCCGAGTACCGTTTCGCGTTCAGGTTTTGCCATTTCCGAGCTGTGTTGTTTATTCGTTGGGAATGTACGTAACATAAGGTCAGTTTTGACGAAGATTGATGATGATGTTGATCATTCGCTCGATGATAAAAACACGATGATGTTTTTCACGAAAAAAAAAGCAACGAGAGAGAGATGAAAAAACCAACAAATTTTTCTCTTCGCCTTCTTCTTTGTTTGTCGTTTACGTCGTCGATCGACAACCAACAACGAAAGAAAGACAACAAGATTCTTTCTTCTTCTCTCTTTCTTCCGTGTACAGATGAGAGGACGAAAAGAAGAAGTCAAGAAGACAAACGCGAAACTGCTTTTCGCACGAAGCCGTGGTGTTTTATTATTATTCTTCTAAAGTTCGTTCGAGCTCAGAAGAGAGTTAGAATTTTATTTTGCCCCGCGTTGTCCGTTGTCTCTCGAAGATCGCCGCCTTTCCTTTCGTCGTCGTCGAATGTGATGATGAGAGAAAAAGAAGTATATACGCGCGCGCGTGAAAAAATAAGAATATAATACTATATGCAATCGTACCTCTCTCGGCGATGATCTCTTCGTCGTCGTCTGAATCAACGTCCATGGCCGTCACGATGAGGAGTAGTAGAGTAGTCTTCGTCTCTCTCTTCTCTGCCGAATCGAAACAAAACCTCCAATTTTTTTTTGTTTTTGTTTTGTTTAGGGTATCAAAATTCGTTCGAGAATTTTCTTTTCTTCCCCTTATTTTTGTTAGTTGTTTTGTCACTAGTAGTAGTAGTAGTAAACACACCAGACACAGACGCACAGAAGACGGAAGACTTTTACGCGATGAGACGATTCTCCTCCTCTGCTTTTAAAACTGCTCTCTTTCTCTTCTTCTTCGTCTTCTTCTTCGCGTCCTCCTCCTCCTTAAACGCAGTGGAAGCAGCAGCATCCTCAAAAGCATCCTCAAAAGCCGCCAATGGGAAAAAAGAAGAATCCAAAGTGCTCTTTGGACTCCATAAAAAATGGTCAAAACCGTGCGTGGCGTGCACGCGGGAGAAAGGCGCCTGGTGCGATAACGGGAGAGATGGATTCAGAGGGTGCATTGAAAAGCCAAACTTTTTGAACACGCTGATGTGTAAACGCATCGTCCGGTGTAAGAAAGGGTGCACGCCTCTCAGGGACATGATGGAGAGTTTTTGCAAGAAGCACGACGGCTTGTGCAGCAAATACGACGCGGTGAAACGAGCGCTGATTGGCGAAACCGGTAAGAAGAAGAAGTAATATAGAAGGAGTTGAGAAAAGAGCAGAAGAAAGAGAGAGAGACTCAAGAGAGACTCGTTAAAATTGATATATATAATAATATTCGTTATCTTTACTAAACGTTGTGGTACATTCGACACGACGCGTTTGTTTTACTAAAAATTTCGTACTCTTTCTTATGTGTTTCTCGCTCGCTCGCTCGCTTTTTCGCTCTCGCCGCTTTCATCTCAATGATGATGAGTCTCTCGATTAATCGTCATAATAGCATAAAGAATGATTACGGCACAACGCACGGCTTGATGTCCCAGATTTCCTTGGCGTATTGGTCGATGGTTCTGTCCGAGTTGAACTTACCCGAGGTCGCGGTGGACAAGATGGAAGACTCGGTCCAGCCCTCTTGGTTTCTGTAAGCCTCGTCAACCTCATCTTGGCACTCGATGTAAGATTGGAAATCCTTACCGACCAAGAAGTAATCACCTTGGCCGAAACCAGAGTTACCTTCCAAAGAACCCAAGAGTTCTTCGAATTCGCCCTTTTTACCGAACGCGCCTGATCGGACGTACTCGATGGTATCCAAGAAGGTCTTGGGCGCTACGAATTTCCCGGCGGCTCTTTCCTCTCTCGCCGGTTCGACTTCGTCTTCGGTGATACCGAACAAAAAAAAGTGGTCGTCACCGACGCACTCACGGATTTCGACGTTCGCACCGTCCAAAGTACCGATGATCAAGCAGCCGTTCATTTGGAACTTCATGTTCGAGGTGCCCGAAGCTTCCGTACCGGCGGTGGAGATGTGTTGGGACAACTCCGAGGCCGGGATCAAGGTTTCCGCGACGGAAACGTTGTAATCCGGGACGAAGACAACCTTCATCAAGTCCCCGATTTCCGGATCGTTGTTGACGACTTCCCCGACCGCGGTGACCAAACGAACGATTCTCTTCGCTTGGATGTACGTGGCGTACGCTTTGCCGCCAAAGACACACACTCTCGGAACAACCTTCGCTCTTTCCTCCTTGGACATAGCTTTGATTTGTCTGTATCTGTAGATGATGCCGAGAATGTTCAACAATTGTCTCTTGTATTCGTGGATTCTCTTGACTTGGATGTCAAACATGGCGTTGATCGGGACGTCGATACCGGTAGTCTTCTTGATGTAGTCTTTGCAAATCTGTTTGCGCGCGAGCTTGGCCTCCTTCCACTCTTTTTGCAATTCAGGGTTCTTCGCGTTGTCCATCAACTTACGCAAAACTTCGGTGTCCGTGATCCAGGCGTCGGTGTTTCCGACCCATTTCGTGATGACTTTGCTCAACTCCGGGTTGCAAAAGGCCAACCATCTTCTCGGCGTGACGCCGTTGGTTTTGTTTTGGAACTTGTAGCCGTAGATTTCCGCAAACTCTTTGAACGTGAACGCTTTGACAATGTCGGAGTGAATTTGCGCGACGCCGTTGATGGACAAACCGGCGATGCAGCACAAGTTGGCCATTCTGACCGTCGCCGGCGGCGCTTCGGCTTTTTCCATGGTATCGCCCATCTTTGGTCCGCCGACGGAATCCGCGTAGACGTTTTCCAAAATCGTCGTCGCTTTTAAGAACGCGGTCATTTCCTTGTCATCTTTCTTGCCCTTAAACGCTTCCTTGACATCGTTCATGAACTTTTGATCGATTTGCCTAATGATTTGCATGTGTCTCGGGAGCAATTCTTCCATCAAGTCCAACGGCCACTTCTCCAACGCTTCCGGCATGACCGTATGGTTGGTATACGCCACGGTTCTCTTCGTTATCTCCCACGACTTTTCCCAAGTTAAACCTTCCTCGTCGATCAACAAGCGCATCAATTCCGGCGCAGCTAACGTCGGGTGAGTGTCGTTCATTTGTACGCACACTTTTTCCGGCAACTTTTCCCAATCCGTGTTACCTCGCTCTTTCCATCTCGCCAAGATGTCTTGCACCGACGCCGAGCACAACATGTATTGCTGCGACAAACGCAAGGCTTTGCCTTCCTTGGTGGCATCGCCTGGGTATAACACCGCCATCATTTGTTGCGCCAAGTTGGTCGGCCCCATGGCCGCCTTGTAGTCGGAGTCGTTAAACGCGGTCAAGTTGAAGTCCTTGACGATAGGTTGCGCGTCCCACAAACGCAAAGAGATGCAGTTCTTCGTGTTGTAACCTGGAATCGGGGTATCGTACGCGACCGCGGCAACTTGTTGCCCCGGAACCCATTTAGCGTCGCCTTCGATTTTCCCGTAGAAAGAAATCGGGTAGGAGATTTGCGGTCTCGGGATTTCCCACGGGTTGCCTCTGACCAACCAGTCGTCCGCGTATTCCTTTTGTTGCCCGGTCGTTTGATCGATCGCTTGCTTGAACAAGCCGTACTTGTATCGCATGCCGTAGCCCCAGGCTGGCAAGGACAAAGTCGCGATGGAATCCAAAAAGCACGCGGCTAATCGACCCAAACCGCCGTTACCGAGACCCATGTTCTTTTCCTCCTCGGCCAAAGATTCCAAGGAGTAACCCAACGATCTCAAAGCGTCGGAGTACTCACCGGTCAGCTTCATGTTCCCGATGGCGTTCGTCAACGCTCTGCCTTGCAAAAATTCCATGGAAATGTAGTACGCTTGCTTCGGGTTTTCCTTGTGGAAGTGCTCGTACGTATCGTTCCATCTTTCGACGAGCTGTTCTCGAGCGGCTTGCGCCGTCGCTTGGTACATGTCCACGTTGTCGAAATAGGTCGGAATGGCTGGGATAGTCCCCGTCGCAATTTGCCTTTGGATGGACTTTTTAATCCCATCCGCGTCTTTCGGGATAACGATGGCTTTTTCAGCTTCTTCAAAAACCGAGGCGGCGTTGATTTTTTGTTCTGTTTTTGTCGTTTCGTTGGTTCAAGAAGAGTTTTTATTTGATTTTTGAACGATGATGATTGATGTGAGAGAGAGAGAAGAAGAGGTGAGTAAACAACACTACGCGACGATCCGTATTGTTGTCGTTGAGTGCGAATCATCACCGATCGATGATGATGCTCCAATACTTGTCGCCGTTTACGTCGTCCAAACCGCCGCGTTTTTGGAAAGAAGATGTGGTTTTAATCTCGATCGGTTATACTACGGAAAAAATGGCGCCGACAGACAAAAACAGACGAGAGAAGACCAAGAAGAAGAGAGACGCTGCTGCTGACGATCATCCCGATCGGATCGGCCCGCGGCATTCACTTCGTCGTACTATGCATACACCGATCGATATCGATCTTTGTTCATCATCATCATCATCTTCATCTTCATCGTCTTCATCGAATAAAGAGAGAGAGAAAGAACATCCATTTTTGAAACCGAGAGATGAGATGGATTACGACGACAAAAACGAAAACAACAACGAACCTTTTTTCATCCCCATCGCGCGGACTTTCACCGTCGTCGATGATCGAGAAGAGGATCGACGAGAGGAGACATTCTTCGTTTTCGACGATGATCGAACCACGTTGATTACTACTGTTGATTGCGCGAACATGATGATGATGAGATGTTTGCGTTGTTTTTTATGTCGTGTTGGGGAAAAAACGTTTGTTTGTTGGTCTTCTGTGTGTGGTCTCTTTTTCACTTTTTGACAAAAAAAAGTTTGATTGAAAAAAAGCGCTTTTGGTCCAAAAATCCTCACCTCTCATCTTCACACTTTTTCAAACTCTCTCTCTCTCTCCTCTCTCTCTCCTCTTTGTCATCCGTTTGTGCTCTTGAAGAATTTAAGTGAAAAATTCAAAAAAACAAAAAGAAGAGAAAAATTTCTCTCTCTAAACTCTCTCTCTCTCTCTGCTTCATATCATCGTCATCATCATCATCATCATCACAACAGAACGCTGCTCTTAATACAGAGAAAGAGAGGGAGTAAAACTATACCACAACATCACTTTTGACAAGAACAAGAACAAGAACAGTAGAACTATATAATAACTTTGTCTTAACAACTATTAAAAAATGAATTCACCGCAAAGAAAGATTTTAAAAAAGCGAACGCAAGAACTCGGAAACGTTTCAAACTTGCATCGGTTTCGCAAAGATTTATTGAAAAAGCTCGAGATGAAGACGGTGATTAAAGAAAACCACGAACGAGCGATCGAGGAGATGAAATTTAACTCTACCAAGAGTTTTTTCTCTAAATGTTCGAACTTGTTCGCCTCGGTTGGAAGCGACGTGCTCACGGTGTACGACGACAATCATTTCGGGGATCACGTGGCTTTGGTGTGTCAGTTTAAAAATACGGAAAATATGAAAGCGAAGACGAAAGGCGGACCGTTGTATTGTTTATCTTGGGTGGACGCGAAGAAAAGAGAACACGAACAAGGCGACGCCTTGATCGCAGTCGCAGGGGAGGATATGGTGGTTTCTATCGTTTCCGTCAGTGAATCCGCAGTCGTGCAGATTTTGCGAGGCGGACACGCCAAAGCGCCGATAACCGGTCTGGCGACGAACAAAAACTTGAGCGATATCGTCGTGTCTTTGTCGGAAGAGGAGCAAAAAATATGCATGTGGAGTTTAAAGGAAAACAGAGTGATTGCTGAAATCGTAAACGTTGGGATTGGGTGTAAAACGATGACGTTGTTGGAAGACGGGAGTTTGGTGTGCGGCTTTAAAACCGGGTCCATCGGGAAGAGATTTACGAACTTTGTCTCCCTCGTTTCCGTCGCAAATAATAATACTACTACTTATCCGAAGAAGATGAGTTCCGTGGACGCTTCGAAAGATTCGAAATGTTACGCGACGGTGAATTTTGGGTTTGGCCAAGCATCCGCGAAAGCCAAAGGCGGAGACAAATCCATCGGCATCGATTGCATCCAAAGCTTCGAGGAAGATATCGAAGAAGGAGAAGATAACAAGAAGAAGAAACAGAAGAAAACGACGACGGATAACAATAACAACACGAAGAAAAAAAAAGAAGATAGCATCATCAACGCACCGAAAAGAAGGCAGATTCTCGTCGCGAAAAGCGCCTCCTCGGAGGTTTCCGTGGTTGATTTTTCCGATGGATTTGACCAAGCGAAGATTGAAACCACGTTTCGCGTGGAAGACGCAAAATCCAATGCTCCCGCGCCGACGTCGAAAACGAATGGGAAAAGAACCGTATCGTTTGGTTTATCCCACGATGGCGCGTTCCTCGCCTGTGGTAACGGTACCAGAGATGGCATCGTCTACGTCTACGATTTAAACGCGAATAAAAGTGGAGACGACGGTCTTAGCGACGACGCCGATCAACCTTCTTCGCCTTTACTCGCGGCGAAACTCCTCCCTCACGAGCGTCACTCGGGCACCATGCTCGACGTCATCCGCTCGTGCGCGATCGCCAAAGACTGTCGACACGTATTAGGCACTACCGACGCGAACGACGGTACCAACAGAGCCGGGATTGTTTTCCGATACGAAATCATCCCGGAACAACCGAAAGAATACGAACCGCCGTCGTCGATTTTGAAAAACGAAGGAGGAGAAAAAGAAGAAGAAGCCGTCGTCGTCGTCGACGACGACAAGGAAAACTAAAACGCTTGATGATGAGATAAAATCCCGTCGCAGTTGTTGTTGTTGTTCACCGCACGGAAAGCTTCGCACAAACGCAGAGAGAGAGGGAGAAAGAAAGAGATGCAGAGAGAGAATTTCTATTTTACAAAACGCGGTACATACATACGCGTACACAGCGCCATCTCATTTAATACTAATACTAATACTACTACGATACTCGATTTAAAGAGTAAACGCTTTGCTCTTCGCCGTGTTGTTGTGTGTTTCTCGCATATTCTCTCTTCTGTCTTGGTGTATTTTTCTCAAAAAATTTCTCTCTTCACGAAAACTCAAGTCTTTTTTTCCGTCTGTTGTTTTCTTCTTCAAATCTTCATTCTCATCACATTACTCTCGAGAAAGATAAAAGACTTTTGGAACGATGCCCAAAACCTCCTCCCCGAGGAAACGCGTCGATGATGACGACGTCGAGGATGCGGTTGCTTGTGAAGCGGACGAGGCGGCGACGAAAACGACGAAAATAGAAACGAAAGAAGAGAAGAGAAAGAAAAGAAAATCCCGTTGGGAATCTCATCATCAAAATCACTCGAATTCATCAGACGCCGTAAACGACGACGAAGGGAAAGAAAGGAAGAGGAAGGATGCGGAGAATACGGGAAAATCCTCGTTCGTATTTCCACCTCCACCTCCTCTTCCTAATAACAATACTAATTTCACCACTCACGAGGGAGGAATAGGAATAGTTTCTTCTTCCTCGTTCGGACTCCCTCCCGGCATGGGACTGACGACGATCGTTCCTTCGTCTTCTTCTTATGAGAACAACAACAACTCGAAGAACATTTCTTTAGACTTGGACCCTTCGAAAATCTTCAAACACTTAGCCGCCAAAGGGTTCGGACACAACACGGATGGTTTAAACGGATTAACGCGCACGCCACACGCGAACCCGGTCGTAGAAGATCACTACAAACGGTTCTACGATTTATCCGGAAAGTTACAACGACGAGAGTTTACGGACCCGAGACCGGAACGAGAGAGAAGTCCGAGTCCTCCACCAAAGTACGATAAAGTGACCGGGTTTAAAATCAACAGTCGCGAGTTACGCGTGAGAGATAAAATACGAAAAGAGAGGAACAGAGTGTGCGAGTTTTTACTGAAGAACGATCCGGAAAATTTCACGGCGCCGCAGGATTATCGACCGGAGAAGAAGACGAGGAAGTTGTTCGTCCCGGAGAAGGAGTATCCCGGGTATAACTTTGTCGGCTTAATCATCGGGCCGAGAGGGAACACGCAGAAAAGGTTACAAAGAGAAACAAACACGAGGATTGTTTTGAGAGGGAAAGGGTGCATTAAAGGGAACGCGAGCAGAGACAACAGAACGGACTATAAAGAGGACGAGCCGTTACACGTAGTTATCGAAGGCGACACGGACGAGGCGGTAGATATGGCGGCGGAAATGGTGCAAAAGATTCTAACGCCCATCGACGAAGGTTATAATCACCATAAACGAGCGCAATTGAAAGAGTTGGCGATGATTAACGGCACGTTTCAAGATCGACCGGAGTATTGCTTGATTTGCGGCGGGATGGGTCACAGCGGCGTGCATTGTCCAGAAAATGAAAACAATAAATTGGTTGGATTTAAAGCTGGCGTGGCGTGCGCGATTTGCGGCGACGGCGGGCATCCCACCGGCGATTGCTCGATGAAAGGGAAAGGTACCACGAATGGTGGCGGTGGTGGTAATAATAATACTACTAATAATAAAATTCCTCAAGAGTTGACGAAGGAATATCAAAACTTTCTCTCGGAAATCGGCGTGAACGATCCGACCGCGGTGGTTGGTAGCGAAGACCAAGAGAAAAGTGAGAAAAAGAAAATTCAATCCGGTTTACCGCCGCCGCCGGTTTACTTGAAAGATAAAGCCGTGACTGGCGGATTACCACCGCCACCGAATAGAAACAATAGTAATAATAACTTACTCCATCAACCTCCTCGGTTTGGAGCGGGAGGAGGAGGAGGAGGAGCGGGAGGAGGGTACGGCGGTATCCCTCCAATGAACATGATGATGCAACAACAATTTGGAGGTGGAGGAGGTGGTGGAGGAGGAGGTACAGGGGGAGTCGGTCCGGCGTTTCTCGGTGGCATCATGCCGCCTTTAGGCACCGGCATACCACCACCTCCTCCACCACCTATTGGATCGACGCCAACAACGATTGGGAACGTCCCGCCGCCTCCACCTTCGGACGGCACGGCGGGCGTTCCACCTCCAATCCCAGACGCGCCGGCGGCGGGTTTTGTACCTCCACCGCCGCCACCGATTGCCAGCGGAAGAAGGTGAGTTAGGAACTGTCCCGCCGCCGCCGCCGCCGCCAGAAGGTGCTTATTAGAAGATAGAAGACAGAGTAGTTTTAAAGCACAATCGTAGACAATTTTTAAAAGTACATAGCAGAGTAAATAAATTTCGATAACTTCATGTTTTGTCCTCATTTGTAATAAAAAGAACACGAAGCAGAATGGACACGGTCGTCTCCTCCATGGACCCGGGTCAAATTACCGTCGTCGCCATCGGGTGTGGCATAGGTGCTTTGCTCGTCGGTTCCGTAGGTATGTCTTCTTTCCTCCTCTTATTATATCGCATCTACACCTTCTTTTCTTCTCCAAATCTCAAATCTCATCGGTTTTTCCGCGAATCGTCGGAAACGAAGAACTTTTAAGAACTTTTGCCGTAACAACTCACTCACGCACTCTCTTCTCTTTTCAACAACAACAACAAAATAATTAGGTATTGGTGGCGTCATCATGACCCCATCTCTGTTAGTCGCTGGAGTGGAAGCGAAATTGGCCATCGTGTCCTTATTCGTCGCGTTCACACCAACCGTGTACGTGCGAGTGTACCTTTTGCACAAATACACGAAGTGCGTGCCGTGGAAATGTGGTCTCATCGTCGGGTGCGGGAGCGCGTTGGGATCTATCTTATCTGGCGCGCTTTTACTGGACTCGTCTCCTAGAGGCGTGTTGACGTATTTGATCGCCGCGATTAGTTTATTAGCTGGGTTTAGAGATTTAAGAGGGTTGTACGTTTTACACGCGGCGAAGAAGAAACGGATGTTGGAGGAGGTGGAGATGTCGGCTGGAGTCGAAGCGCCGCCACATGCAGAAGGAGAAGAGCAGAGTCAACGAACAGTAGAAGTAGTAGATAAAGATGCGTACGAGAACATGACTGTTCTCGAACAGTGGTCGGATCCCACGCGTATAGATTTAGTCATTCTGTTTATCATCGGCGTGTTGGTCGGTTTAATCAGCGTTTTGACCGGTACCGGTGGACCGATTACGTTCTTGCCCATGGTTATCATGTGGAAAGGTGAAATTGTTCACCGAAAAGTCCTGGTCGCTTTAAGTGCGGTTATGAGCGCCGCGTTGGGTACCGGTGCGATTATCAGCACGTTGGCAACTGGCATCGATCAACCCGACGGTGGGTTGTGTTTGTTGATCACTAGTTTCGCGTTAATCGGAGTGTGCATTGGCGTGAGGCTGTTGGAGTTTATAAGGAAAGAAACGTTACAGCTCGGGATGGGATTGCTGTTACTTGCTATTGGTGGGTTCATACTGCACCAAGCCATAACAAAGTATTGATGATTCGATAGAAGAATTGTTGTTGTTTTTTCTGATAAATTACACCCCTATTATTGCGACCACGCGCAGAATTTGCCTTCGCAAACTCGAATGAAATTTTTACCTTTGTGTTTCTTCGGGAGAAACCTAGCGCGAAACGGAATCGCTATTTCGTCGTCGATTTGATACGTTCGCAATCTCTCTTCCTTTTCGTGATGTTGTTGTTGTTGCTGCTGCTGCTTACTATTTCTAATGTTGTTACCTTTCTTTTTAGTTCTGTTATTCTTCTCATCGCTGCTTGTCGTCTTTTTCGATGCGAGAGGAAATTCTTGGATGACAATGAAATCGACGAACGCATTTTGTTGCTGCTGCTGTTGTTGCTGCTGTTGCGTCGCGTTGGTTTGCGTGCTCGTTGTGTATGTCGGCAGAGGACTTTTCTTGATCGAAAGCATGACTGGAAACACGATTGCGTCTTCGTTTGGCGACCAGATTTGTTTCAATCCACCATCAACTAACAAGACTTTTTCTTTAAATTGTCGAGAAGGGAAAAAATAACTGCCGATGGTAATTGTCGCGCAGTCTTCAATGCGGCCGTTTTCATCCACCTCGAGCGCGCTTGCGCTATCGTCTAACAATGTGTTACAAATATCCTCAAACGGAAAGTCCTCTTCCTTGTAAAAGAAAGCTCCGGGCGGATCCCAAGTGACCCACTGGTATACGCAATACGTGCTTGCGCCGCTAAAGACGGTGCACAAACATATCAACAACCTATCGCCAGAGTTGGACCATTTCAAAGCGACGACGTAGTATAAAATCGGTTCCACGATTGCGTTTAGCGGCTGGTCACCCGCTAATCCTTGGCCGTATGCTTCGTACGTCATAAACTCGGTGTTATATTCGTCTCTGGTACTAAACGTGCACGCGTTCAAATCGAGAATTTTCACCGCGGCGCTGATTGGGCCACCTTTGACCGGGTCCGTGCGTCTCAAGTAGACGGCGCGTTCGTCCGCCCACGCGACGTGCTCGCCACCAGGTCTAGCGGCTAGCACAAACGGGACCGTCACATCTGGTTCAACAAACACAGAGGAAGGTTGAACTTCGCACACGATGAGTTTTTCAAACTTTGAAATATCTCTCTTGGCACCTAGCTCGCGTTCTTTCGAAAGTTGGTCAAACAGCTGATTTTGTTGGTGTTTGGCGATGACATCTTTGATGTAATTGTCCACGTTTAGAGGTTCCTCTTCACCTTCTTCTTTGCCGTCGTCGTCGAGAAAAGTTTTCCTCTCACCAACTTCAAGTTCTGTGGTTGCCGTCGATTTTGAAGAAGAGGAAAGAGATGACGGCGGCGCTGGTATGAGCATCATGTACGTAATCGGAGGAAAGGAATCTGGTAAAGTAAACGGAACCAACCAATGTCCACGCGACGAAGCCGCCGTCATCTGATTTTGAGTGTTTCGTTTACCCGGAATCCAATGCACGTGGTGCGTAATTGGAACGTGCCCTCTGCCGATTTGCCAAAGCACATCCTTCTTCTTGCAAAATCGAGCCTTTGACTCAGAGCGCGCGAGGGGCACCCTCGTCGTTTCTTTCAGCGACATCATTTCTTGCTCGTACAACTGCTTTGAGGATAACGAAGAAAACTTGTTAATCTGCGATGGTATCACCCTTCTGTTTGTATATCCACCTGCCCTATCATCATGCTGACGTCCGTCGTGTTGGTCGCTCGATAGACTGCGAAAACTATCGTCATCATTGAATTCTTCATTATCGGAATCATTCATCATCCGCATTCCTCGTTTTCTCTTCAAACGTAACTGAAGCACGGGCTGTCGACACACTTGAATCAGTCTTTGACCACTTTCTGTGACGAAAGAGGTCAACTTGGAGATTGCGGGAGTGAGTGAATGATTCGCCACGGTGCAAACAAACTTTTTCGTTCGATTCCAAAGTGGATACTTGAGGAACCCAGAAATGACTTCGGCCTCGCGTTGTTCCCATGAGTGGAGCATTCGCGCGTGTTCATTCATGACATTTAATTCGTTTAAATCAACTTCATCATCGTCCAAAGCCATCATGTCTCCTCTCCGCTGTCCTTCTTCCGACATCGATTTTTTGTTGGAATTGATGTAATGTTGTTGAAAAGATAACGGCACCGGCGTTGACGTGTCGTGATAGTGGCGATGGTAATCACCATTACCACGATGATACGCGTCTAATTCGTCATCGGGAAATAAAGATTTCTTTTTCTTTCCTCTGGAAATTGGAAGATTCGTCGCATTTTCAATCAAGCGCAATGCGCTCAACTTTTTCGAAATGCCTATCATGTCACCCGAATTGTCCGGCGCGAACGAGAAGAACATGCTCGCATCTTTCTGCTCAATCTTCTGCACAATCTCGCGGCCACCTCGATGAGACGCTCGAGGAAATTTCAACCCATTGTTCGCGAATCCATACAGAGAATTCATCGTTTGTACTAAATCGAGCATGGATAACGAGACATCTCGCCCTTGTGGCATTGGCATATGCATCTCTGGAACCTGAGGAGGAGGATCGACCGTGTTTTGTTGTTGTTGCTGTTGATTTTCCATCGTCTGAACGCCCACATTATTTTGATTGGGTGCCCCGGTAACCGTCTCGGCCACTGCCGCTTGCGCGTTCACTTCACCGCCTACCTCATCGAGTTCGGCTGCGGCAGGTGAATTATCATCATTATTGCCGTCGTTAGCTATTGCAGCTTCCGTTGCTCCTATCGCAGGTTGCGGTAATGGTACTGGAACTGCTGATACTGCTTGAACTTGCGGTACAATCGCTTTTTCCTTCGCAACAATGGCCAACTTTGTTCCGCACGGAGCAAACTGAATTCCAAAGGGAACCATCGTCTTCGGCAAGACGATACAATTAACGAGCGGAGGAGGTGAAGACGGTAACTTGATCGTGACTTCTTTCTTTTCCTTCTTTTCGTGAATCATCTTTCTCTTTTTGGTTGACGTATCGTTCTTCTCTCCTCTTTTCTTTCCCGAGGCTGTTTGTAGCAAAAAGGAAGTATGCTTCGTCGTTTTGCGCTTTTTCTTGCAACCTTCGTCGTCGCTGCCTTCATTCCTTTCATCGTCTTCTTCTTTCTCTTCTTCTTCTTCTTCTTCTTCTGACTCGTAAATGTCGAAGATTTTCTTGGACAAAGGAAACGCCTCGGCTTCTTCTTCCTCTTCTTCCTCAGCCGCTTTCTCAGAGTTTACGTCCATATCTGCGTCGTATTCCTCGGCTTCTTTTTCTTCCTCTCCGTCTAATACTCTTCCTTCATCAGCAGAGTCGTCCAAAGCGGACAACACATCTCCGGCCAATTTTCTCTTCTTCTCTTCGTTCTCTTTTTCTTCCTCATCTATGATTTTCAAACCTTTTTTATTCTTCCCGCCGCTATCTCCATCGTTGTCCAAATCATCTTCTCTGGATAGTTTTGCCATCGTGCTCAGATCGCATTTCATCTTAGCTCTCCAAAAATCGCTCTCGTGTGGCGCCGCGCACAAAACTGAGTACCCTTTCAAAGATTGCATCAAGACTGACAACAACTCGCCGTTGTTCGACCAGGTCAAACTGGTGAATACGAATCGATTCATGGTCGTTTCGTGCAGCATTCGTATCCTTCCGCCGCCTTCGCGCGGGTCGCAGGTGAATACAGACTTATCGTCACACACGGCTAATCTATACTTCAAATGTGTTGACATCCAAGAAGTGGAAGTAGACATCGATCGCGTCCACTCTTTTTCTTCGTCTTCTTCGAGCGATGCTGATGATTCCAACGACGCTCTTCTTTCCTCGTCTTCTTGCTCTCGCGCTCGTCTCGCGGAGAGGAGTACGCGTCTTCTCCAGGCGTACAAATCTCTCCACTTGAAAAAGTTTTCCTCCCTTTCCTCCTCCTCCTCGTTCCTCTTCTTTTCCTTTGCCGCTAATGCCATAAATGCTGCTCTGTTTCTTCTTCTTTTCCTCCAACCCTTCGACAATTTTTTCTCTTCTTCTCGGTTTTGGCTGAAGGACGCCGAAGGTTTCGTTTCTCTTCCTAAAAGTCCTCTTCCTCTTCGTTGCTGTTGTTGTTGTTGTTGTGATTGTGATTGTCTTCTTCCTCTTCTTCTTCTTCCGTCGTCGTCGTATACATTGTTGTGAAGTACGACTAAATCCTCTCTCGCGCGTCCATTTCTTCCTCCTAAACTAAACGTATCCTCCTGTTTCACGCACAAACGTTTCCATATTTTCTCATCCTCTCGGTCGTTTTCCACGAGCATTCGATATAACTTCTTATTCGTGCAGGCGAATTTAAACACATCCGCGCCGTTCGGTAAGAAGGAGATGACGTGCAACAACGCATCAGTCGGTAGGATTTCGTCTATACTAGAGCTCTTCTTCAAACGACTCCCGACTTTTAGAAGAGTCATCATCCTCGTATTCTTCTTTCCTTCTTCTTCATCTTTGTCTTCTTCCTCCTCCTCTGTCTTGCTGTTATTAATGTAGTTGTTATTGTTCTCCCGGATCGTCATCATCCTCATCCTCATCATCATAACCACTACTAAACTCGTCGTCGTCGACGAGACAGAAAGAAAGAAAAGCGACTTTTCCCGTACTCCTAGTGAGAGGATTTGTACGGAAAAAGGTTCAAAGGTCGACACAAAACTTTCTTTTTCTCGACTTAAAAGTCGTTCAAAAAAGCAAAAAAAGAGTTGAGTTGAGCATTATTTCATTACACAGAAGAAGCATTTGCTGAAAAACGACGACTGCGTGAGCTTTCGGGGGACTGACTGCACCCGGCATAAAGAACTTTCATCAAAGAAGAAGAAGAAGAAGAAGAAGAAGAAGAGCACACGATGACATCATCATCTATATCATCTATATCATCTCTAAGATTAAGATTACATAATCGCAAACACAGGGAGTTTATTAAAAACAGCAGTCTGGACACGGAAACCATAGAGTACGCTTTAACCGAACACTTACGGTTGAGTGGAATGTATTGGGGACTGACGGCACACAAATTGTTGGTGATGAATAAAAACAATCAAGAAGAAGAAGACAAAGACAAAGAAGAAGAAGAAATAATGAGCAAAGAGGAGGTGATGAAATTCATAAACGAGTGTTACGACGAGAAATCGTCTCTGTTCGCCGGCGCTCCCGGACACGACGGACATTTGTTGTACACTTTAAGCGCGATTCAGATTTTCGTGTTGTATGAATGCGTGCAGGAACAGTTGAGCGAAGAAAGAGCGAAGAAAATATGCATAGCGATTTCAAAGTTACAGAGTAAAGAAGACGGGAGTTTTGCAGGGGATGAGTGGGGAGAAGTGGACACGAGGTTTTCATACTGCGCGTTTTCCGCGCTGAGCTTATTAGCGCACGGCATGGGAGAGGAGTGTTTTCTCGACGACGGTTTGGAAGCGCTGAAAATAGGATGTAGCGACGATGAAAAGAAGGAGGATAATCAGGACAAAAATAGGAGCAAAGCTTTAGGAATTATGCGTAAAATAGTCGACGTCGATAAAGGGTGCGAGTTTATAATGAAATGTAGAAACTTTGACGGTGGGTTTGGGTCCACTCCGGGCGGCGAATCTCACGCCGGGCAGATTTTCGTATGCGTAGGCGCGTTGCAGATTTGCAATCAGTTGGATTTATTATACACAGCAGACGACGACGAGGAAGAAGAGAACAACAAGTTAGCGTGGTGGTTAGCCGAACGACAAGTGAAAGTGGGTGGTTTGAACGGACGTCCGGAAAAGTTACCGGACGTGTGTTACTCGTGGTGGGTGTTGTCTTCGCTCGCCGCGCTGAAGAAAAAACATTGGATCGATTTAGATAAGTTGAAAGCGTTTATATTGAGGTGTC
>Ga0209090_10000388_pt1 | contig 27150 bp, 21 predicted proteins | sample ArcticOcean_MG_C_9_FD_187432 | JGI IMG/M metagenome (GOLD analysis project Ga0209090, IMG submission 187432) | Marine microbial communities from western Arctic Ocean - ArcticOcean_MG_CB2_152 (SPAdes) (version 2) | ecosystem: Environmental > Aquatic > Marine > Oceanic | place: Arctic Ocean... | reverse complement strand
AACTCCGGTAGAAGAAACTCCAGTTGCAGTAACTTACTCTATAGTAAACATTGCGGCCACTGAAGATACTACAGTAACGGCAACTTCAGCAGCTGAGGAATTCCGTTATGAAGTAACTGACGCAGGGGTATCTAGCGAAGGTGCTTATACAGTTACCATTGATGGTTTCGATGCAGCTACTGACAAATTAACTCTTGTTGTAGTAAATGGTAGTTCAAATTTAACTACCCAAGAATTTGATCAACTTTCAAATGTTGAAGTAACATCAGATGGAATAAGTGGAACACAGATTCTATTTGCACCAGACAGTAATGCTCAAAGTGGCAAGCTTGTTCTACCTAGCGTAGAAGAATCGTTTGACACTGATTGGACGGCTACAACTTATACAGTCGAGATTATCGCTGATACAAACCTTGCTTAATAGCTCGGTATATTAACAATTAGTTTATATTTTGTATAAATTATAAAGGAGATTAAGAATATTTTATCAAGTGCCTTAATTAAAACATAATTAAATTTTAATAATAACTTGATAAAGTTTGTTACATTTGGTTACAATATATTTAATTTTATATTGACGTTATTAACGAAATGTAGGATTTTGTGATTCGTTAGCAGTTTTTTGTTAATGAATTTTTTTAAGTAAGTGTTTATATAAACACTTGTTGTTATTTTAGGGAGAAAATAAATGGCGACTATTAATCACAGTTCTGGTGCAGATATCATTGTACCAAATAGTAATGGAACAACTTATAGAGGTTTAGGTGGGGATGATACTTATATCCTTTCAAACTCTATTGCAGCTAATGCAGCAATTACAATTGTAGATACAAGTGGGGCAAATAAGATTCAGTTAGTTGATGGCTTATCTGTTGCTTCAACAAAATTTGCAGCTGATGCTGTTCAGTTAACATTAAGCAATGGTGCAGTTGTTACGATTAATGGTGCTAGTAATTTTGATTTCGATCTTGGTGGTAACTCTACTGCTGGTACAACTGGTACAGTTAAAGACTTCGCTGGCTTTGCAGCTGATGCAGGTGTTGCTACTCTTCCAGTTTCTGGATCTGTAGCCGGCGCTTCAAATGTTTCTGTTTCAGGAACAGCTTGGTCAAGCGGTGGTTCTTCGTCTTATACAGTTACTTCTTCAGCTTCGAAAGTAACCGAAGGTAACGACGTTACATTTACAATTACATCTAACACAGCAGCTTCTGCTGATACGACTTTCTCCTGGACTGTAATTGGTGACTCAAACGGTGGTACTGTTGATAAGGCCGGTGCTACTGATATTGATATTTTATCTGGAACTGCAACAATAGCTGCTGGTTCTAAATCAACGACATTTAATGTTACTCCTACAACTGATGCAATTGTTGAGGGTATTGAAGGTATTAAGGTTAGTATCTTTGATTCATCTTCAAATGCTATTTCAAGCTCTAAAATTCTTGTTGATAATGGTGGATCATCTGCAACATCAGCATCTTTCTCACTAACAACTGGTGTTGATAACTTCACTGGCGGAAGTGGTGATGATTCTTTTGATGCTACTGCCTTAGGAAGTATGAATGATTATGACCTTATTGATGGTGGTGATGGTGTAGATACACTAACAATTAAATTCGCTACTGTTGCTAGTGGACAGACTCTTATTCCTCAGTTAAGTAACATAGAAACTATTCAGGTAACTAATGAAACTGCAGTTGATGGTATTGCTGACGATGATATTCTAACTATTTCAACTGCTGGTTTAACTGGTATAACAACCGTTTCAAATATTGCCGGTAATGATGCTGTTACATTTACTGACCTTGCAAACCCTGTGGATATTAAAATCAAATCTGCACCAAATGATACTGAGGTTAATTTTAATCCTACAGCTCTTAGTGGTGCTAGTGATGCAATCACATTAACACTTGCGGGAACCAATGCTTCTACGCTTGTCTTAACTGATGACACTGTACTTGCTTCTTCAACTCTTGAATCTCTAACAATCGACAGTATTGGTGTTGCAAATACATTAGACGCATTAACAACTGCGAATGTTAATATACCAGCTCTTACAGTTACTGGTAGCACGAAGTTGACTATTACAGGTGCTCTTGACGCAAGTATAGTTTCAGTTAATGCTTCTGCTAATACGGGTGGTTTAGAATTATCAGCCGCTCCAGCTGCTCCAGCTGCTTTATCAATTACAGGTTCTACCAAAGCTGATACACTTACAGCAATTGGTGCCGGTACTACAACTCTTTCAATGGGTGCAGGCAATGATACTGCTGACTTTAATGCAAATTGGACTGCTAAAGATACATATGATGGCGGTGATGGTACAGATACACTAAGAATTGATGGTGATGTATCAAATATAGGCCTAAACGCTACTATCTTTGGTAATCTTTCAAATGTTGAAGTTCTTGCTGTTGATACTGCACATACAATTACTTTTGATGCAAATCAACCATTTACAACTATTGATCTTTCTGAAGGTGGTGATCAGACTCTTAATCTAAATGATGGTTATACTCAGGCTACAACTGTTAAAATTGCTGGTGATCTTGCAGATAATATTAATAATAACGCAAATGTTGATTTAACTCTTACTGCTTATAGTACTGGTGTTACTGCTGCTTTAGATGTGACAGGAAGTATTGGTAAGAATGATGTAGTAAATATTGTTAATGTTGCTGCTGGTACTAATACTTTTGATACTAATAATGATGTTTTCGAAACAATCAATCTTGTTCCCTTTACAGTTGGAGAAAACATAGTACTTGTAACTGGTGCATATGCACTAGGTGCAACTGGTGGTAATTTAACTGTTAATGCTGGTGGATTAGACGCTACTGCTGTCGTAACATTTACTGGTACAGATTCTGTAACACCTATGGTCGTTACAACAGGTCCTGCTGCTGATATTATAATATTAGGTACAAAGGGCGATACACTTGTATCAGGTGCTGGTAATGATGTTATTACAGGTACAGGTGGTGCAAATAATATTACTGCTGGTGATGGTAATGATACTGTTACCCTGGGTTCAGGTGCTGAAACTATTGATATGGGCGCAGGTAATGATATTATTACTGCCGGTGCTAATTTAGCAAATACTGATATTATTGACGGTGGTGATGGTACTGATACTCTTACAACTACTGGTGCTATTGCCAACGCATCAGTTATGGGTGGCGTTAGTGGCATTGAAATTATCAATCCTATAGGTGCTATCAATATAACTGCTGATGGTGCAATGGGTGATGCTACAACATTCTTAATTAATGATGCTGGTGCTCAAATTTTAACATTAGGCGGCGCTGGTAAGACTTGGACACCAGACACTATTGTTTCAATTACTGCAGCAACAGCAACACAAAATAAATTGATTACTAATTCTGCTAATGTTGATTTGACTGTTAAAGTTGTTGATACAGATATTGAAACTGGCTTCTCTATTGTTGGTGGTACTGGTACTGATACTCTTGAAATAACTGCTGCCGGTGACGCTGGTGCAGATATTGATGCTGTTAGTGGTGTTGAAAAAATTGTTATTAAAGATTCTGTAACTGCAGGTACTGATTCTGCTGTTATTGTTAATAATAATATTACAACAGCAACTGAAACATTAGTTATTTTTGATGCTTCTGAGCTTGACGGCTCAGCCTCAGCTGATGAAACATTTAAATTAACAGGTGATGCATCTCAGGTTCCGCTTTCAGTAATAGGCGGCGGCGGTGCTGATTCACTTGATGGTGGTCTTGCAAATGACACTATCTCAGGTGGTACAGGTGCCGATGTTATTGATGGCAATGCAGGCCTCGATAATCTTTCTGGTGGTGCTGGAAATGATACATTCACTCTTAATGCTAAAACTGAATACTCTACAGCATATGGTACTGATATTATTGATGGTGGTGCCGGTACAGATACTGTGACCTTTACTGGTTCACAAAATCTTTCTGCTGCACAACTTTCAACTATTACTAATACAGAGAACTGGACTATTCCAGCTGGTAGTGAATTTACTATTAGTGATGCTGTTATAACGAATAACCCAGGGCTATCATTTAATTTTGCTGGTGCGGGTACTCTGACAACCGGTGAAGATACAGCTGGTGGATCTCTTATGTCTACCCCTCTTAATATTACCTCTACTGCAACTGGTGCTCTTAAATTAATTGGTTCATCTGGTGCTGATACATTTACCTTCCAACAAACAGAAGAGTTAAATGCTTCTGATACTATTGATGGTAATGGCGGAATTGATATCATTTATATTGAAAATGATGATGAAGCTGTTGGTGGTATTGGTGATGGTGTAGGTACTGCTACATCTGCTGCTTTAGGTACATCTGTTACTAATGTTGAAAAACTTATAGTTACTGACCTTGGTTTAGATGATAATGCTGGTAATGTGACAATTACTCTAGCTGCTGGTATGACCCAGACTGCTTTTACAGTTGACGGAACAGCTCTTGATGCAAACGTTACTACTACTGATGGTGAGAAATTAACTGTTACCAATAGTGATGACCTTAAACTTACTGCTCTTGGTGGTAGTTTTGGTGATTCACTTACTGGTGGTTCAGGTGCTGATATCCTTACAGGTAACGGTGGTATTGATACACTTGTAGGTGCTGCGGGTAACGACATCATTTCTGGTGGTGCTGGTGCTGATATCATAACTGGTGGTGCTGGTGTTGATAATATTTCTGGTGGCGATGGTAATGATCTCATTCTTGTTGCTGATGATGCTTCCTTTAAAGTATCAGGTGGTGTTGAAACAGTTGACGGTGGTACTGGTACTGATACATTATCATTTACTGAAGGTGCTGCTTTAACTCTTACTGCTCCAGAGCTTTCACAACTATACAGTGTTGAAAAAATCTTACTTGCTAGTAATGCAACAAGCTTAACTTTTGGTAATGAAACATTTACTAATCTCGGTAATGCTTCACTACAAATCACAACAACATCAACAAACAATGTAACTACAATTGATGGTTCTGCTGTCTCTAATGGTGCATTCTTAATTGTCGATGATGGAGCAAATACCAATTCTGATTTATTAGTTGGTGGTTCTGGTGACGATATCTTTAGATTTAAATCAACTACTGGTTTAGGTGATGGTGATACTGTTACTGGTGGTCTTGGTAATGATACAATTCAGTTGGATAATACTGCTGCAGTAACTGCAATGTTAGACTTTAATGAGATATCTGGTGTTGAAAATGTAACAATTTATACATCAAGTCTTGCTGGCCTTACTGCAGGAGCCCTTATTATTACAATTAATCCACATCTTACTGCTGCACTTAACGTAGGTGCTGTTACTATTGATCTATCAGGTAAAAATGTTAGTACTTCGGTCTTCAATACAGCGAATGATGATACTGTTAATATTGACTTTACCATTATTGGTGGTTCTGTTTCAGATGATATTGCCGGTTCATTAGGTGATGACACTATTTCTGGTGGTGGTACTCTCGTTGGTGATACATTAGAAGGTGGCTCCGGTAATGACTCCATTACAGGTAACTCCGGTGCTGATACTATCGTAGGTGGTGCTGGTAATGATGAAGGTATTGGTGGAGCTGGTAATGATATCATTAACGGTAACGCTGGTAACGATACTCTATCTGGTGGTGACGGTACTGATACTATCGAAGGTGATGCTGGTACAGATAATTTAACTGGTGGTGCTGGTAACGATATCTTTGTATTTGATACTATTTCAGATTCATCTGGTAATACTAAAGATACTATTACTGACTTTAAGCAATCAACTATTAATGCTGTAACTGGTGCTCAAGTTAATAATGGTGACTCACTTAAGATAGTAGTTTCATCTGGTAATGTTGCAGATGGTAATACAACTCAATTTATCTTAGCTGATAAAGGTGATGTTGCTAATGCTGGTGAAGCTGTTAATGCAATGAATAATACTAAAGGTAGTTTTGTATTCGCTAAAGATAACGATGTTCTTTATATCGATATGGATGGTGATTCAACACTTAACACTGATGATTATGCATTTGTTTTAAGTGGCTTGGATACATTCCACGGTGCTGATATTGATGTTACTGTTTCTGGTGATGACGATGCTGTTACTACAATTACTACACTCGATGGTAATGATATCATTACTACTGGTTCTGCTGCCGATATTATTAATTCAGGCGGTGGTAATGATATTATCGTAACTGGAGCAGGTGCTAATATAGTCAATTCAGGAGCTGGTAATGACGCAATTACTGGTGGTGGTGTTATCGATACTATTAACGCTGGACCTGGTGATGATATTATTGTTGGTGGTGCTGGTGCAGATGTCCTAACCGGTGGTACTGGAGATGATGTCTTTACAGCTGTTGGCATAGCAACTGCTAATAGAACCAATATTGTTGATTTCGAAGATGTCGGTGATACTGTTGGTGACGTTGTTCATCTACTTGGTACCGCTACTGAGGTTGCCGGTACTGGAGAGCCTACAATGGTTCAAGTTGCAGTAACTCTAGTTGGTAATGGAATTCAATATGATTTAAGTGATACGTCAGGTTCTATTGAAGGAGCTACAGCCGCTGCATTTAATACTAATGCTATGGATATTATTGAGTTAACTGGTCTTGATGTTGATGGTGGTGATCTTACAATCGATTTTGCAGCAGGTACTGGTGTTGAACTTCTTAAATTGCTATCTAGTGGAGCAACAGCTCTAAATATAAAATCTGATGGCGCGGATGATGATTATTACATAATTGCTACAGATTCTGATAGCGGTGGTGGTGTAACATTGATTTATCACGCTGATGGCGGTGCTAATCCTCTTGTAGCTGCTAATTTAATACCGATTGTTATGTTTAGTTCAGTTATTGCTGAAGGTGCGTTTGTGGAAGCAGACTTCCTAATGATTTAATTAATAAATTTAAACTAATTAAGAAGGGAGGCCTCGGCTTCCCTTTTTTTTTACACAATTTCCATTCTTTAATTTATAATAGATCTATGATAAAAACTTTTCTACATGTTGGTTGTGGTCATGCTTATAAAAAAGACACAACACCTGTTTTTAATTCTGATGAATGGGATGAAGTTCGTCTTGATATTGATCCAACAGTAAATCCTGATTTAGTTTGTTCAATGAAAGAAATGACATCAGTTAAGGATAATAGCTTTGATGCTATTTATTCTTCTCACAATATTGAGCATGTTTATCCTCATGAGGTGCTAGATACTTTTCGCGAGTTCAGGAGAGTTTTAAAAGATGATGGTTTTTTAATTCTTACATGCCCCGATATTAAAGCTGTTTGTGCATTAATTGGAGAAGGTAAGGTTGATGAGAAGCTATACACATCTCCAGCAGGTGATATTTATCCACTTGATATATTATATGGTCATAGAAGCTCTTTAGCTTCTGGTCATACCTATATGGCTCATAAAAACGGATTTACCTCAGAAAGTATTCTTACACAAATTCGACACGTTAATTTTGAATCTTTTTGCGTCGGTCAACTTAAATCAGCTTATGCCTTATGGCTAATTGCTTATAAAAATACTTTTAAACCCCAAGATGAACTTGCAATTGAATTAAAGTCTCATTTAAAATAGGCGGTCAGTTCTAAATGAATACAGTTATAAAAAAAAAATATCCTTTATGGTCCATTTATTTCGAAGATGAGGGCTATGATATAAATGGTAGTAGAATTATGGGTCGACAAGCGGCTGGATGGTCTTTCTTAAAGGGGGTAATAAATGATAGGCCTGAAAGGATAAGTGTCTATGTTAAAAATAATAAAGAACGTGAACTCTTTATTGAAAAAGTTAAATCCGTAATTTCACCCGACCATCAAATGGAAATTGATTTTATACCTTTTTTAGAGCCTCAAAAGTCACAAGAATATGGTGGAATATTTCTACCAGGACCTGGTATATCAGAATTCTGCTCTAGGCGATCCTATCATGGGCATGACAGGTATAGTCTTATTGGCATAACTCATACAACAGCCTCCAAGTCAGTAATGACAAGCTTATCATCCCTTGCAATGTCCGATGTTATGCCGTGGGATGCGATAATATGTACATCTGATTGTGTTTTGGATACAGTTAATAGGGTAATTGACGACCGTTTTGAGAAATTAAGTTCAAAATTTTCTATAAAAAATCCTATTTACCCTCAATTACCCGTCATTCCCCTTGGTCTCGATAAAGATGAGTTTGATTATACTGAAGACTTTAAGAAAAAATCAAGGAAGAATCTTGGTATTGAAGAGAATGATATTGTTATTGTTTACGTTGGCCGTTTAAGTTTTCATGCTAAAGCTCATCATGTACCAATGTATCTTGCACTTGAGAGTTGCTCAAAGGACTTAGAGAAAAATCAAAAAATTCATATTATTCAAACGGGCTGGTTTGCTAATAATTTTGTTAAGGATACCTTTGTTGATGAAGGAAAAAAAATATGCCCTTCAGTCAAATTTCATTTTTTAGATGGTAAGGATCAAGATAATAAACATATTTCATTATCTTCTGGTGATATATTTATATCTCTAAGTGATAATATTCAAGAAACATTTGGCTTGACTCCACTTGAAGGTATGGCAGCTGGTTTAGCTGTTATAGTTTCAGATTGGAATGGCTATAAATCAACAGTTAGACAAAATATTGATGGTTATCGGGTTAATACAGTTCTTTTAGGCAAGGGCTATGGAGAAGATTTTGCCTATGACCATATGATGGAAAAAATTAATTATGATCATTATGTAGGCATGTCAGTTCAGCGTGTCGCTGTTGACGTTGCAGATTGCATTGAAAAACTTTCTATTTTAATAAGAGATAAAGATAAAAGAATAAAATTTGGTAAATCTGGAAAACAAAGAATAAAGGAATGCTTTGATTGGTCTGTGATATTAAAACAATATAGGGATTTAGCTAATGAGTTAGACTCAATTAGACTTTCAGAATCAAAAAAATATGTAGATTTTTGTTCACCTAGCTTACCTAGCAATCAAATGGACCCTTTTGATGTTTTTTCTTCTTATCCAACGTTAATATTAAAAAATAGTCACAAATTAATTAAAACAGATAATATTAATAATTTTCCTATTGATGAATTTTTAAATTTACAAAGTGTGAATTACTCAAAAGATTATTTACCTCATTCTGAAAATTTTAATTCTATTTATAATTTTTTTAATGAAGAAAAAGTTTTATCAATTGATACGCTAATTAAAAAGACTTCAATTGAAGAAAGTGATATTTTTAAGATTATTATTTGGTTATTAAAATTTGGTTATTTAACCCTTGGTGGCAAAGAGAATGAAAAATAAAATAATACTTTTTATTCATCAAAACTTTCCTGCTCAATTTAAATCTCTTGCCCCAAAACTTGCCAGTGATAAAATTTATGATATTCATTCTTTATCCTTAAAATCTAATACTTCAAGTCCAGAACTTCCAGATCACCTCTTGTCAATAAATAATATTACTCATCATCAGTATATAATTGAAAAATCTTCATCTGACAGTATTCATTTATTTGCTCAAGAGTTTGAAACTAAAATGATTAGGGCGGAAGCAGTTGCTAAAGAATGTTTTAAACTGAAAGAAAATGGATTAATTCCTGATTTAATTATTGATCATCCTGGTTGGGGTGAGACTTTCTTTATTAAAGAAATATGGCCTGATTCTAAGATACTCTCATACTTTGAGTTTTATTATAATACAGTTAACTCTGATGTTGATTTTGATGTTAATGAGTTTGAATTACCTTTAACAGGGTTCGATCTTTTTGCTAGACTAAGGGCAAGAAATGCACCAGGCCTAATGTCGTATCTTGGGGCCGATCAGTTAATTTCTCCTACAAATTTTCAACGTTCTACAGCCCCTAAATCCTTTCAAAAGAAAATAAATGTTATCCATGATGGAATAGATACTGATATTATCAAACCTTTTAATGATGCTGAAGTTAATATTGAAAACTCTAGTGGGCTTAAGATTAAATTAACAAAAAAAGATAAAATTATTACTTTTGTTAATAGAAACCTAGAGCCATACAGGGGCTATCATTCATTTATGCGCGCACTACCCAATATACAAAAAGAACACCCTGATGCTTATATTCTTATTATTGGTGGTGATAAAGTAAGTTATGGGGCTAAATCAACTTCAGGAAAAAGTTTTAAAAATATATACCTTGATGAGGTTAGGGGAAGTTTGGTTGACTTAGAAAAGATCATCTTTTTAGGAACGGTTGATTATAAAAATTTTCTTACTATTATAGGTTTGACAAGTGTACATGTTTATTTGACATATCCTTTTGTTTTATCCTGGTCAATGTTAGAGGCAATGGCCCTTGAGTCAGTAGTAGTTGGCTCTAAAACAAAACCAGTTGAAGAAATCATTAACGACAAGGTTAATGGCTTACTTGTTGATTTTTTTGATATTAATGAAATTTCAGAAGCCGTTAATGATGTTTTACATAATCCTGATAAATATAAAAAAATTAAAAAGAATGCTAGAAAAACAATTATTGATAGATATGACTTAAAAACTGTAGTTCTACCAAAACAACTAAATCTAATTAAGGACTTACTTAAATGAAAAAAGAAATGGTTTTTAATGATGTTGTCCTTATTAGGCCTAAGATTTTTGAGGATTCTAGAGGTTTCTTTTCAGAAGCTTATAATAAGGAATCAATTAAAAATTTAGGTATTGATGTAGACTTTGTTCAGGATAATATTTCTTTTTCGAAATGTGCTAATACTATGAGGGGTCTCCATTTTCAATCTCCTCCATTTAGCCAAAGTAAGCTTATCAAGGTGCTTTCTGGGTCAATATTCGATATTTTTATAGATTTAAGAAAAAATTCTAATACCTATGAAAGGCATGGTTCTTTTATTTTAAAACCTGAAGACGGTTGGTTATTCATTCCAAAAGGTTTTGCTCATGGCTTTGTTACTATGACAGATAACACAAATGTTCTTTATAAAGTCGATTCTTATTATAATAAGGATTGTGAGTACGGTATTCATTGGAGTGACAGCTCCCTTTCTATTGACTGGCCAATCAATTTAAGCAATTTAATTATTTCCGAGAAGGATTCTAATTTACCTTTGTGGGAGAGCGTTAGAAAAAAAGTTGAATCTTGGAGTTGGGATTGAAAAAAAAACGTTATTTGATTACGGGTGGTTATGGTTTTATAGGATCTTCTTTAATTAGAGAATTAATCAGTAATAATGATGTTGAGATTTGTAATATTGATAAATTAACTTACTCATCAAATATAAAATCTATTGATCATTCTATTACTAAAAATTATCAATTTAAAAAGATTGATATAGCTGATTCTAAGTTAGTCGATAATACTATTATCGATTTTAAACCAGATTATATTTTTCATCTAGCTGCCGAAACTCATGTTGATCGGTCTATAGATGGACCCGATGAGTTTATTCAATCGAATATAATTGGTACATATAATTTATTAAATTCTAGTTTTAATTATTGGAAAGATTTGGTTTCTAAAAAAAAGGAAACCTTTAAATTTATATATGTTTCAACTGATGAAGTTTATGGATCTTTAAATTCTAAAGAAAGTCCATTTACAGAAAAAAGTAATTATTGTCCAAATAGTCCTTATTCAGCTTCTAAGGCCGCGGGTGATCATTTAGTCCGATCTTGGTATAAAACTTATTCTTTACCGACGATAATTACCAATACATCGAATAACTATGGTCCTTGGCAATTCCCGGAGAAACTTATACCTCTAGTTATAAATAAATGTTTATCAAATATGCCTATTCCTATTTATGGTAACGGAAAGCAGATAAGGGATTGGATTAGAGTTGAAGACCATGTTTCTGGACTTCTCACGGTACTTAAAAATGGTATTACTGGAGAAAAATACAATATTGGCAGTAACTGTGAGTTAACAAATTTACAGGTTGTTTCGAGTATTTGCAAAATTCTTGATAACCTTAGGCCGAAGTTAGATAACTCATCATATCATGAGTTAATTAGCTTTGTTGAGGATCGCCCTGGTCATGATGAAAGATACTCAATTGATAATAAAAAGGTACTTGATTTAAAATGGAAACCTAAATTTACGTGGGAAAATGGTTTGCTAGATACAGTGAGCTGGTATTTAAAAAATGAGTCTTTTCTAGAAAAAGTCAATAATAAGAATTATCTCGGTGAAAGACTTGGTAAATTATAATAATATATTAAAAGTTCTCGTTACAGGAGGCTCTGGTCAAATAGGCTCTGAAATAAGGGCTTACCAAAAAAATTATAATTTTCTTACGTTTTTTCCCAGTTCGTCTGAATTTGATTTAACAGATTCAAAAAAAATGAATAGCTACCTTAACTCGAATTCTTTTGATATTATCTTGAATCTTGCCGCATACACTTCTGTTGATACTGCTGAGCATGATAAAAAGATCTCAGATGAGGTTAATCATATAGGTCCAAAATTCTTAGCTGAAGAAGCTAATAAGCGTAATATTGGTCTAATACATACTTCAACAGACTATGTTTTTGGCGAAAAAGGTTCTGGACCTTATAAATATTCAGATACAAGGAATCCTATCAATCATTATGGGCGAACAAAATCCTCGGGTGAGATTGGAGTTTTATCTAATCATAATAAGAGTTTAATAATTCGCCTGGCTTCAGTATTTAGTGAGTATGGTAATAATTTTGTAAAAAAGATAACTCTAATGCTTCTAAAGGAAAATGAAGTTCGGGTAGTTTCTGACCAATTAATATCACTTACTTATGCTTGTGATTTTTCTAGAAATTTAAATGAAATAATTGATTTTTATAAAAATCTTTCAAATACTAAACAGCCAAAAGATAGAGTTTTTCACTTTGCGTCACCTCACTATACGAATTGGTTTTCTGTCTCAAAAATTATTTATGATGAAATCGAAACCTTTAATCAGAAACCACTTTTAGTTAAATTGATACCAATTCAATCTGATCAATGGAATTCAGCTGCCCCGAGGTCATTGGACACAAGACTTAAGGTTAACTATAAATTTTTAGATGAAAACAATATAAAGGTTTCAACTTGGGAGGAATCTGTTCGACTAGTGGTAAGAAAAACTCTCGCTGATTTAAAAGGATAATTATTCATGGAAAAATGTACTACTAAAAATACAAAAGGAGTTATTCTTGCAGGTGGCCTAGGTACTAGGCTTCACCCTTTAACGGCTATTATGTCAAAACAACTGCTTCATGTTTATAATAAGCCAATGATTTTTTATCCGTTGTTAGTTTTAGTTGATGCCGGTATCAGAGACATTATGATTATTGTAACAAAGGAGCATGAAGAAAACTTCAAAAAACTTTTAGGTTCCGGAAAAGATTGGGGAGTTAAATTAACATATCAAATTCAAGATAAACCAGAAGGAATAGCTCAGGCACTGATTTTATCTGAAAAATGGTCTGAAAACTCTGAGATTGTTCTTATTTTAGGAGATAACTTATTTTTTGGGCCAAACTTAAATAACATTATTAAGGATCGAATAATGAATAATAATGGTGCAACAATTTTTTGTATTGAATCTGATAATGCTGAACAGTTTGGTGTTGTTCAATTTAATGATAAATCAAAAGTTATATCCATTGAGGAAAAACCAAAAATTCCCAAATCTAATTGGGTTGTCACTGGTTTATATATCTATGACAATAAGGCTCCAAAATACGCAAATTTATTAAAAAAATCTAAAAGAGGTGAGTATGAGATAACGGACTTAAATAATCTTTATCTTAATAACAATCAACTCAATGTTCAGAAATTAGAAAGTGATTCCTCTTGGCTAGATACCGGAACATTTGATTCTCTTTTAGAGGCTTCAAATTACGTTAAAGAGCTAGAAAATAAAAATTAATTATTCTTGAAGAGCTGTTTGTGAAAGTTTAGTTATAGGATTCATTATGTAACTCAAGACTGTTCTCTCTTCGCCTATTATTGAAACATCAGTTTGCATACCTGATTGTAATATAATTTTTTTCTCAGATGCCTCTAGTGTTTTGTAATCTAATTCTACAATGGCAGGATAATAAGATATACCTTCACTATTAGTTGTAGTATTTGAACCAATTTTAGTAACGTTTCCTTCAAATTGACCATAGATTGCCATATCATAGGACATGAAAGCAATTTTAGCTTTTTGACCCTTTCTAACATAAGCAATATCTTTAGGAATAATATTAACCTCTATCTTTAATAGATCATCTTTTGGAACTATTTCAGACAATAAGTCACCCATTTTAACAATTTGACCAATATTTGTAACTTTTACACTACTAATACTTCCAGAAACAGTTGCCTTAACATAAGAAAATTCTAAGTTTTTCTTGGCATAGTTATACCTAGATTCAGCATCAACCAACATTAGCTCCTCATCGAGAAGTCTAAATTCTGAGTCAGAACCACTGCTAACTAGATTTTTTAATATAGCCACTTTTCTTGACCTTGTTTCAAATTCTTTTTTTGCCAGATTAAAGAGTTTTCTTTTACTTACTGTGTCTATTGAATAAAGCGTATCACCAATATCCACTTCATCATCAAGCTTGATATTAATTTCTTCAACTGGTCCATCGACACCTGATTGCACTAAATGAACCTTTGAGTCAGGAACAACTTTTCCTTGAGCTCTTACAACTTGGTTAACTTCCGCTATTGATGCCCAAACTATAAAAATTATAGTAAATGAACCGATTAACCAAAAAAGTATAAATGATTTTTTATTATCTGCCCAATACTCCGGTAACAGAAATGATAGAATCTTTTCTAGTTTTTTTCTATCAAAGCTAATTAGTGCCAAATTCTTTATGAAAAAATCTTTTATTTTCTTAACAAGGTTTTTCATGTTATTTGGCCTCATTAGGTTGATTATTTTGTTTTAAAATCTCATCTTTTGGACCATATTGAACTAAGGAACCATCTATAATAACACCAATTTTATCAACCCTATTAAGATGGTTTGTTCTATGTGTTGATATAATAATAGTTGGTTTGTAAGGAAGGGATAAAATATTATTTATTATTCTTTCTTCTGTTGCTCCATCCATAGAGCTCGTAGGCTCATCTAAAACAAGAATAGATGGCTTTCTAACAAGAGCTCTTGCTAAAGCTATTGCCTGTCTTTGGCCGCCAGATAAGTTACCGCCACCGTCTAAAAGTTGATAATTATATCCACCAGGCATTTTGACAATAAAGTCATGCGCACATGAAAGTTGTGCGGCTTCAATTATATTGTCTTCAGTAATACCCTCAAGCCCAGTTCCAATATTTTCTAATATTGTACCAGTAAATAATTGAATTTTTTGTGGGCAATAGCCTATATACTCTCTTAAGTTATTTGACGGAATATTTTTTATATCGTAACCACTCAGGTTAATTGTTCCTTTTGTTGGTAAGTGAAAACCTATAATATTTCTTAATAATGAAGTTTTACCGCTACCGATATTACCAACAAGACCTATTCGTTCACCATCTGCAATGTCCATATTAATATTTTTTAAGATAGAAATTTCATTAATATCAAAGTTAAGATCTCTTAATTTCACCTCACCTGTTGTAAGTGAAACCGCTTTAAAATCTTTTGTTTTCTCATCACGAGATTCTATTTGCATGAGATCATCAATTTGCTTAAAAGCAGATAAGGCATGGTTAAATTTAGTTAATAAAGATCCAGCTTGGACTAATGGTGACAAAACCCTACCTGACAGTATAACGCAGGCTATCAATGCGCCAGATGTAATATCTAAAGACCCCACTAAGACAACTCCGTAACAAACTATACCTGCTTGGGCCACTTGAAGGCTAGTTTGAGAAAAAGTAGTTGCAAAATTTGCAACTCCTCTAGAGCTTGTTGCATTCTTGCTTTGATTTATAACACTTGTATCCCACTTATCTTGAAGAAATTTACCACCAGCAACAGTTCTTACAGTTTCAACATTACTAAGAAGCTCATGTAAAACTATCATTTTACCTTGCTGGTTGACTAAATTTTTATCACTAAATTTTTTTAGTAGAGGCTGAATTATTGCAGATACACCTAATACTACAGGAACAACTAATATTGGCACTATAGCCAACGGACCTGCAATTGCATAAATTACAAAAAGAAACAAAAACATAAATGGAAGGTCAATAAACGCCACCATACTTGCTGATGTAAAGAAATCTCTAACTCCTTCAAATTCTCTTACGGTATGTGCAACACCTGATGTTTTTTCTAAAAACTCACTATCGTGGCTTGTTATTTTTTTAAAAAGCGAATTATTAATATTTTTTTCCATACTGTTTCCAGCCATATCAACAAAATATGCTCGAAGAAGTTTTACAACAAAATCAAAAATTATAACTATTCCCATACCAATAGTTAAGGCAATGAGTGTATTGTATGCTGAGTTGGGCATAACTCGGTCGTACACTGTCATTATATAAAATGCACTTCCCAGACCAAAAAGGTTAATAAAAACTGAAGCCAATGCAATTTGTGAATAAGTACCTTTGCTTTCTAAAATAGATCCCCAAAACCAATGTTCAGCAAAAGGGATTTTATTTTTTTTCTCACTCATGGGTTAATCCTCATTTGGTTTGTTAATTTTTGATTTTGGTGAAGAAAAGAAAAGTAGCCGTGTATCATATTTTTTTCTAAATCTAATGCCTGACTATAGAGGTTAATCTCCTCTAGTCCTGAATTTACATAGGATTCAGGAGAAAAACTAGTAGAATCAAGTCTATTTTTAATTATACGTCTTTGATTCTTCGTATCCTCAAATGCCTCAAAGATTTCAAGGCGAGTGTTTAAAGCGCTTTTAATTAAATTAACTATTTCATTTTCCCTTACATCATCTTTTTTTCTTTCAACATCAATACTCATTTTATAGGCGTTTTCTTTTGCTCGAGCTGCTGAAACCTTAGCACCAGCTCTACCAAAAGTATAAAGAGGCATGGAAAAATAAACGCCGCCCCTTATATCTTCATCATTATCTTTTTGGTCAATATCGTAGACCGTATATCTTGTATTTATTCCAAATTTAGGCCTAAACTCACCTTTTGCTAGCTTTGTATCTTCTTGCATTGCTTCGTGTTGGATTCTAGATGCTTTTACATTATAAGCCTCATTATTCTTATTCATTTCAACATGAGGAATAAGAATATTTGGAAAAAACATATTATTAAATTCCTTACCAAAGAAATATTGAAAAATACCAATATCTCTATTTTTATCAGCTTTAAGTTTTTGAACACTCGATTTTAGGGTGTTGTATTTGACTAAGAATAACGCAAGCTGAATTGGATCTGATATTCCTAAATTAACTCTTTCCCTTACTTTTGAAAGATAAGGCTCTATTTCTTTAATTATTTTATTACCATAATCGTATAAAGTATTTGACCTTACAGCATTTAAATAGATTAAATTCGCATCTACAATTAGAGATGATAATGCACTTTCCATTTCTAGTTTTGACAGATTCTTATCAGCTAAAGACCTTCTAATACGCGCATTAATTGTACCACCAGCATACAGCGGCTGTGATATTTCAAAAGAGGCATCAAAACTATCGTCTTGCCTTTTCCTTAAGGATGATAATTCGCTGACCTTTCGATCAATTATATGGTCATTGATTACTCTTACTGAAAGCTCAGGCCACCTTTGCTTTTGTGTATATTTTAAGGATTGATTCTTTTCTATAAAATTTGAATTAGCGTAGAGAAATTCTGGCTGAGTTATTATACTTTCTCTAATAAAGTCGTAATAATCTGACTGATTAATTGTATCATTTCCAAGGTTTATTTTTGAAAATGATAAATTTGGATTGCTAATTGACTGCCTGTCAACTGAATGAGCTTCTAATGATATTAAAATACTAAAAACTAAAAAACTTTTTAATATTAATGATTTTATTATTAAGGTTTGCATAAGTTTAGGTAACAATCAAAAATTATTTTTTCTTCTTTTTTGAGCTTGAAGACTTCTTTTCATTACTACTAGAGGAAGATCCCCCTGATTCAGATTCTATTTTTTCTGAAATGCCTTTAGTTGCTGCAGTTAAAGATGATATTATATCTCCAATCTTATTCCCAGGGATTTCAATCGAACCAGATTCATTTGCTTTCCCATCTGAACCAACTGCAAGTGTTTGTATCCTTAAAAGGCCATTTACAAATGTAACATTTCCTAATCCTTCTATAATCATAATTTCCTCCACATTTTAATTTAAAAGATAATATTATCTTAATCACTTAGATAATTAGTTATTTAAATAATACAACCCCCATACTATTTTGATTCGTTGTTATTAGGGTTTTTATATAACAATATAAAGACTTATATAGGATTAAAAGAGGCCTGAATTAATAATTTTTTAAGTATCACTATCGAGTAAATCTGGAAAATGAAAAGAACCTCTTATTGTAAATTTTTCGGTATTTTTTATTACATTTTGCTGATGGAGGTGAGTCCAATCTGAGGGGAATATAAGGGTCATACCTTTTTTAGGTTTTATTGAAATATCTAAGTATTTAAAGTACAGCGCTCCCTCGTCATCATCAAGATCATTTAAAAAAGTAATCCATGACAGAATTTTATGAGAAGAATTTATATTTTGCCTTTCACAATTAAAATCTAAGTGATGCCCTGCCACTAAATACTTTTCTAATTTAAAAGAGCCAATATAAATTCTATTCCAATTTTTAATAAAACCCCACTGATCCTGATAGTCATTATAGCAGTCAACTAAGCTATTAATATATTGTATAAAAATCTCTAACTTATTTTCTTTAATTTGCTTAGGGCTCATTAACATCTCTAATAAGTCTTTTTTTGATTTGTCGACTTTGCCAAGATCTAATGTACCTTGCTTATGGCTCTGATGATTGAGATTAAAGAATTCGATTATTTTCTCTAATAAATCATCATTTTCTAATTCCCATATTCCAATAAAATTACTTTTTGGGATTTCCTCAATTTCTATTCTTTTCATATTAAAACTCTTTAATTTACCGATAGTTAATTTCTACTTCTTTTTTTACGTTATCAATATCAAATACTCCATCAATCTCTCTAGAAAGTTTAATTGCCTTATTCTTCATTCCATATAAGTTATATATTCCAATAAGATTTTTTTGTATCGATGATTCTTCAGGATCTATTTCACGTGCCATTTCAAAATACTTAACTGCATTTCTTTTTTCTTCAATGTTATTGTTTGTATTAGATTTTTCAAAGAAACAAAGTGCTAATCGAAAAACTGAAAAAATGTTGTCTTTATTCTTACTTAAAGTAACTGATTTTGTATAATATGCGATAGCTTGATGGAAATCTTTTTTATTAAAAAAAATATCACCAAGAGTATTTATCCCTTGTAAAAATTCTGGATTAAAAGTAACAGAATTTTTATAGTAAGCCATTGCCTGGTCATGTTTCTTAAATGCCTTATAGAGTTGACCAAGGTTAAAGTTAATCTTATGGTTTAAAGGCTGAAGTTCTAGGGCTTCCAACAATTGCTCTAAGGCTTTAGAGTTATTTCCAATTTTTCGATAACACATACTCTTTAATTGTTTGATCTCGACATTAAGTAGATGATCTTTCTCTAAATCAAGAAGTTCTTTAAGTGACTCATTGGGATCTTCTTTTTCCATTATTTGTGTAAATTTTGATGAAATATTTTCCATAATAACTCTTTAATTTATCATTTTATAATTATCACAAAAAAAGTGAATATATATTGAATTATTTTATTGGTGGGCGCGGCTGGGCTTGAACCAGCGACCCCTACGATGTCACCGTAGTGCTCTACCGCTGAGCTACGCGCCCTTTGTAAAATAATTAAATAACGATCTTAAACTTTATCATTATATATGATATTTAAATTATTAAAGAAAGGAAATTCAAATCTACCATGACAAACAACAATATATTAAAAAATAAAAATATTCATAGTAATGCTTTTATGAGTGAATTGTTTGTTTCAAAAAAGTATGTGGAATTAAATGAGGCAGCTTTAAGTAATCTTAAAAAAAAACCTAACGATCTTGATAATTTAAATGCTCTCGCTCTTTCTTATAAGTTGCTCGGTAGAACAAGCAAGGCTGAGGAAACTTTTTCCCTGCTCCTTACTTTAGATTGCAAGAAAGACTTTATATTTTCAAATGCAGGAAATTTTTTTTATGATTTGGGTAAGATTGGTAGGTCTATAGATTGTCACCAGGAGGCTCTCAAGCTTAACCCAAAGAATATTAATTCTCTTAATCAGACAGGTTTATGTCTTTCTAATCAGGGTAAGGATAGAGAGGCGATTGAGTATTATAAAAAATCTTTAGATATAAATAACAAAGACATGGAGACTAATGTAAATATAGCTAATTCTTATAGAAATTTAGAGTCCTGGAGAGAGGCGTCAAACCACTATGAAATTTCAAGCAATCCTTTGGCAAAGTGTCAGCAGTTAGAGTGCCTTTATTTGTTGGGAGATAAAGAGTTATTTAATGAGAAGCTATTAAATTTTTCAGAATTAAATAAACCCCATCCTTTGGCGGCAACTTTAAGTTCTCACGCATCCATAAGATATGAACAAAGTGATGATTTTTCATTTTGTAATAAACCGTTAGAATTTATACAAAGTTCCAATTTATTTAAATCAAATGACCTTACTGATAGCTTAATTAGAGAATTTATTGATTGTTTAAATAATTTAAAAATCACAAAAAAACAACAATCTTTAATAGCAAATGGATACCAGTCATCAGGTAATATTTTTTTAATAGACCAGCCTCCAATTCAAAACTTAAAGACTATAGTTATGAATAAAATTGAAGATTATAAAAAGAAATATAATGATGGAAGTGCAACATTCCTCTCCCAATGGCCTAAAAATTATTTCTTATATGGATGGATTATTGTTCTCGAAAGCGGGGGTAGCCTAAGCGGTCATATGCATAAAGAAGGGTGGTTAAGCGGAAGTCTTTATTTGGAGCGACCTACGAAAAATGAAGAACATGATGGCGATATAATATTTAGCCTTCATGGTTCTAATTATCCATCGGATGAAAAATTTTTTCCATCAAAAATTATTAACCTCGATAAAGCTGATATGGTTTTATTTCCTTCGTCATTATTTCATGCGACAATTCCTTTTAATTCGAATAAAAAAAGAATTACATTGGCATTTGATATAATCCCAATAACTTAATACGCGAACTTTACAAAATGAAAAAAGAAACTGAAATACAAATTGAAATGAAGCAATCTCATTTTGAAAAATTATTTACTGAGGGTAAGTTTCATTCTCTAATGGAGGAATTAAGAAGTTATTTAAAAGAAGATCCTGATCATGTAGATTGTTTATTAAAGATTGCTGCAGTTTATAGGCAGATGGGCAATTATTCTTTGTCTGAGAGTGCTTATATTAAAATAATAGAATTAAAGCCAAATCATCCCTATGTTTACACCGTCTATGGCGAGCTCTTGTTCCATGTCGGTTATCTGGATAAGGCAATTAAGCAGCATGAGAAGGCTCTAAGTTTAGAAAAAAATTATTATCATGCCTTATATGGAAAAGGTCACGCTTTCCTAAAAAAACTAGACTATAAGGAGGCGATTAATTGTTTTAAACTTGCTTTAAAGTCTAAACCTGATTCAGAAGATTTAATAACTAGTCTAGCAGGATGTTATATGAAATTAAAATTATATAAAGAAGCCTCAAAAGCCTACAAGTCCGTTGCATTAAAAAGACATAAAAATTATATTGAAAATACAAATTATTATTTAGAAGCTCTTTACTTTGCAGGTAATAAGATCTCTTTTTATAACTCTTTAAATAAAACAATATCTAATAATATTTTATCATCTAAAACAGCCTCTATAAGTTCGCATGCATCAGTGCGTTATGATGAGGAAGATAAATATTCATTTTGCAGTCAACCTCTCAATCATATTTATAAAAGAAATTTAATAGACGGTAATATTCTAAATAAAAAAGATATAAGTAGGCTTATTGAATTTAGTAATATTGATATGATTGCCCCAAGAAAACAAGACCTTTTAGAAGGTGGAAAGCAGACTCCTGGGAATATTTTTGGAGAAAATAAAGATGCTAATAATGGTATTGCTCAGGATTTCTTAGAAATAATTAATAATGAAGTATTAAAGTATAAAACTTTTTTCCCTAATGAATGTGAATTGATTAAATCTTTTCCTAAATATTACAATGTTAGGGGTTGGTTAATACAAATAGAAAGTACTGGATTTTTAAAGCCTCATATTCATAAAATGGGTTGGATAAGCGGAAGTATTTATCTAGATTTACCCCTAAACAGAGTCCAGGATGAGGGTAATATTAAGTTTAGCATTGAAGGGGCGGATTATCCATCGGATGGGAAATTATTCCCTCAGAAAATTGTTGATTTAAATTTAGGTGATATTGTTCTTTTCCCCTCATCTTTATTTCATTCTACTATACCTTTTAATAGCAACCAAAAAAGAATAACATTAGCCTTTGATATAATACCTGAAAAATAATAATAATAGTATTCAGTTAGGGTATAAATTTTATTTTAAAAAAGTATCAATGCTTGACCACATAGCCTTTCTATAAATATCTTTTTCCATAAATATTTCATGCTCTGTTTCATTAAATTGAATTAAAGTACTATTATTTAGCCTTTTCTCCATAAATATAATTTTATTTGAATCAACTACACGGTCATTTTTATTATTAATAATTAAAATATCTAGCTTTATTTCCTCAGCCCAATTTTTCTTACGTAAAACTTTTAATCTTTGATTAACCGCTTTTGCAAAGGCATTAGTAACGCCCCACAATCTAATATTTGGATGCTTTCTTACTAACTCAATAATTCTTTTATATCTTATTGGATCAGTAGTGAGATCATTTTTTCTGAAGGGAGTTTCTATACCCATATTAGGCCTTGATCCAACTAAATAGTCTTTATCCTTTTTATAAAAATTCATTAATGATGACGCTACTTTTAAAAATTTTTCATTTTTAAATCCCAGCATAGGTGCAGATAAGATTCCTCTAGAAAATTTTTTAGGGTGATCATGAAATGCTGATAGCATAAGGCAACCTCCCATTGAATGACCTATTCCAATTAGTGGCTTTGGAAAATTTTTCTCAATAATCTCTTCTAAAATATATTTAAGGTCTTTATCATGCCTTTTGAAATCTAAAATATATGCCTTATGAATATCGTCTAGTTGATGATCGGACATACCTTGTCCGCGCCAATCAAAAGCAATAATAGAATAATTTTTATCAAGAAATTCTTGAATAGTCTCATAATACTTTTCAATAAATTCGTTATGACCTTGTTGTAAAAGAATTGTTCCTTTGGTTTTTTTAGAATTATTTATCCAATGGCAAACTCTAAGTTTAATTCCATCATCCATGGGGACATAATAAGCATTAATTCCTTTTGGAGCTTTATACTTATCAAGCTCTAAATAGGGGGCTTTTTTAAAGTTTGAAAAATTATGCTCTTCCATAATCATCCTCAAGCCTAATAATATCATCTTCTTTTAAATTTTCTCCAAGTTGGATTTCAATAAAGATCAGATCTTCCTTTCCAATATTTTCTATTCTATGAATTGTATTTTTTGGTATATAAATATGTTCTTTTTCTTTTAAATAGTGAATATTATCTTCAATAGTGATCTTACTTTTACCTTTTACTATTTGCCAAAATTCCGATCTACTAGAATGCTTTTGAAGAGATAATTTTGATTCCTTTGAGACTTTTATTTCTTTAATCTGGTAACCTTTATTTTTAGCAATAATATGATAGTTACCCCATGGTCTTTCTTCAACATTACCGAGATAATTTTTAGTTAACTGACTGCTGCTCTCAACTTTTTCTTCCCCACCAATACCAAACTCTAAAGTAACATTTAACTTTTTGCATATACCGGCTTCAAGAATATTTTGTATATTACTTCTATCGCCTCCGTTACAATAACAAATAGTTTTATTTGGATTATTTTTAACAAACTCTTCAATAGCCGAGCTACTACTTTTGTCACTTGAGGTTTGAATGATTACTTCTGTAATACTTTTGAATTCATCTAATATTTCTTTTCTCTGATTTTCATTCATAAATGGCTTCCCCTTCTTTTTAATAAGCCACTCATCGTTATTTAAAAGAAGCACTACATTATTGGATAGTTTTTTTGCATCTTGGAACATTCTTAGGTGTCCAACATGAACCGGGTCAAAGCCACCGCTAACTAATGCATAATCATATTTTTTTGTCATTTCTGTCTCTTGAAAATCTTATAGTATTAAATTTTAATTAAAATGCCCAACTAATATTGACTTAATCACATTATCAATCTAGTTTCGCGACACAAATAGGAAAAGGTTATGAAAGTTAGAAATTCATTAAAATCCTTGAAAGGAAGACATAGAGATAATCGTATTGCGAAGAGAAATGGTCGTATGTATATCATTAATAAAACAAACCCTCGGTTTAAGGCTCGTCAAGGTTAATAATTCCTTTATTTTACTGTTGTAACTCTTATTAAATTTGTAGTTCCTTCAACCTTAAGCGGCAAGCCTGCGGTTATAACTACTTTATCACCAACATGAGCTAGCCCACTTTTTTTCACTGTTCTTTTAGTTAACTGAATCATATGCTCAAGATCACTCTCATCTTTTTGAAGAAAACAAAGAACCCCCCAAGCCAAAGATAATTTTCTTGCGGTTTGGATAATGGGGGTTATGGTTAAGATTATTTGGCTGGGTCTTACTCGAGAGACTTTAATTCCTGTTGATCCAGATTCTGTATAGCAAACAATTATCGGCGCAGATAATTCATCTGCTAGGGTTTTTGCGGCAGTTGCTATTGCATCAGGAGTTGTGTCAGGAGTTTCCTCTAATTGGCTAGATAAAATATCATTATAGTTACTATTTTTTTCAATATTTAGAGCAATCTTATTCATCATTTTGACTGTTTCAACAGGGTAATCACCTGAGGCTGATTCTGCAGATAACATTATAGCATCTGCTCCTTCAAAAACTGCATTGGCTACATCAGAAACCTCTGCTCTTGTTGGTGTAAGCGACGATGTCATGGATTCTAGCATTTGAGTAGAAACTACTACTGGCTTTCCCTTTACTCTTGCGACACGTATTATTTTTTTTTGCCAACCAGGAACAGATTCAATTGGAAGTTCTACTCCTAAATCACCTCGAGCAATCATTATTCCATCTGCAAGATCCGTAATAGAATCTATATGATCTAATGCAGATGGTTTTTCAATTTTAGCCATTATAGAAACTTTGTTTGAGCATATTTTTCTTAGATCTTTTATATCATTGGGCTTTTGAACAAATGAGAGTGCTATCCAGTCAACACCTTGCTTTACGGCAAGATTTGCAAATTTCTTATCTATTCTCGATAGGGCTGATGTTTTGATATTAGTCTCAGGTAAATTAACTCCTTTATTAGATTTTATATAACCACCCTGTAAGACCCTAGTGCTAATAATATCTTTTTTAACACTTATTGTTTTAAGATGAATTTTACCATCATCTAATAAAATTAGATGACCTTTTTTTATTGATTCAAAAATCTTTTTGTGAGGAAGTGATACGCGGTTTTTATTTCCTATTTCTTTATTTAAATCTAATAAGAAAATATCATTTTTCTTAAGAAGGTTATCCTCCTCATCTACAGATCCTATTCGAATTTTTGGACCTTGAAGGTCAACTAAGATTCCTATAGGCTTTTTTATTATTTCCTCAGCCCGTCTTATCTTTCTTACATAGTCTTTTAGTCCAGTCTCGTTTAAGTGAGAGCAATTAAGGCGAAATGCGTTTGCACCTGCTTTTGATAGCTCAATAATACTTTTTATTGTGCTGGAGGAGGGTCCAAGGGTGGCTAAAATTTTAGTTTTTCTTTGGATTATTTCTTTATTTTTCATGAATACCTTTTAACAGATTCAAATTTCTTTTGTTAGAATCTTTTGATATATTTGTATATTAATGTAACTGGTAAAAAATGATAAATACCTATAACGAAGATAAAAAAAGTAATTTTCTTATAATATGTGACCACGCATCTAATCATATTCCAGCTAAATATAATGGTCTTGGCTTAAGTAGGGCGACATTAGATACTCACATAGCCTATGATATAGGTGCAAAAGAAGTTGCCTTAAATATTTCTAAATTTCTTAAGTGCCCCTTGGTAATGACAGATTTTTCAAGGTTATTAATCGACGCTAATAGAGGTGTTGATGACCCAACTCTAATAATGAAAGTATCTGATGAAAGCGTAATAAAGGGAAATAAAAATATATCATTTAAGGATAATGGTGATGAAAGACTGAAAAGAATAAATTTTTTTTATGAAGTATATCATAATAAAATTTCAGACATCATTAATAAATCAATTAGTAAAAAAGTCTTTCCTGCTATTTTATCTATCCATAGCTTTACCCCATTTTGGAAAGGAAAAAAACGTTCAATTGATTTGGGGATTTTATGGGATAGCGACGATAGATTACCAAATATTTTTTTTAACTATTTGAACAAAAATTATAAAAATATGGATATTGGTAATAATACACCTTACTCAGGTAGAATGAAAAATGATACATTGTACAAGCATGGAACAAGCAAAGGATTAGCAAATATTCTCATAGAAATCAGACAGGATTTAATTACTGATTCCAAGGGGCAGTTAAGGTTTTCAAAACTAATTTCAAAACCTTTGATGGATAATATTAACAATGTAAGTTTATTTAAAAAAAAGTTTTATAAATCATTCGCTAAATAGTCAGGAGATGAAATTGGATAAAAATAAACAAATGGAGATAGAATCAGCTGTTTTTAAAAAAATGGTTAAACATTTTCAAGAGAGAACAGATGTTCAGAATATTGATGTAATGGAGGTATCTGGTTTTTGTAGAAATTGTCTTTCACGATGGTATTTGGAATCTTCAGCTGAAATCGGAGAGGTATTGTCAAAAGAAGATGCTAAGGAAGTTATCTACGGTATGCCTTATGATGTATGGAAAGAAAAACATCAAACTTAGTATATTTTTACCTAATGAATCTCTAATTTTTGGGGTTAAATTTTAATATCTTTTAAAAAAAAAAAATTGTTAAAAAAAACTAGAAAAT
>Ga0209090_10000385_pt1 | contig 27277 bp, 30 predicted proteins | sample ArcticOcean_MG_C_9_FD_187432 | JGI IMG/M metagenome (GOLD analysis project Ga0209090, IMG submission 187432) | Marine microbial communities from western Arctic Ocean - ArcticOcean_MG_CB2_152 (SPAdes) (version 2) | ecosystem: Environmental > Aquatic > Marine > Oceanic | place: Arctic Ocean... | reverse complement strand
TTTATGTAAAAGTATTTAGTATGTTTTAGGTTATTTTATTTAAAAATAAAGCCGTCTATATATAGAGGGCTGTCGTCCATAACCCTTTGTTATGCTTCCATAACTAAAAGTAATGTGACCATATATTGTATTACTGTAGTTTTATACAGTAGTTTTGACAGTTTTCTTGTGTTTGTTTGCCTTACCTAAGATCCTTAATGTCTTTCTAAGTTTCCTTAGTTGTTGTTTAGGCGTTAGTTCTTTCTTCTTTGCTTTAGTCATTATTGTTCCCCTATTATAAATTTGTTGATACTAATATTAGTTTTTTGTCTTCGCCAGTGGGCTTAACATATCGTTCTGCTATTTCGTCTTTTGTATTCCATTTCATTGAAACACTTTTGTTTCTTTTCGGTAAGCCTGCTGTTTTGCCTATGACTTTCCAATTGTCAGCAAGATACACTGAACCATTCTTATCATTGCCTATTGTAGTAAGAATACCTTTAAGATCATTACCATATCTGTTGAACCAATCTGATTTTGCTCTCTTACGAATACGAGATAGTATTTGACTGCCGAAATTAGGGATTGGATTGTCTTTAATACAGAATCTTTTGTTATCTGCTACTTCATTGAACATCTTATCGTATCCGCTTTGAGATACTTCAAAGAAGTTTAGTATTGCTTTAGGTGTTGGTTTGAACCCGCTTCCTAACCAAAATGTAGCAACATCTTTATCATCATAGGCTATCACATACTTTATACATCTACCGACAGTTCTAGGTGAACTGACATAAGAGTGAAAGTCTACAACAATTTGATTTGCTATATCTTTGTCCTCTTTTGTTTCTGCTATTCTTATATCAATCATTTGTTATTCCCTTTATATGTTATCAACAATATCAGTTTGTCTTCCTATGCGGTTAGCATAGTATGTTTTAAGATCATATTCTTCTTGTAGTCTTTTCCAATCGTTAGGATAACTTTGTTGATCTCCTCGTTGTGTGTAATAGTAATAGTCTATTGTGTTGTTGTTAATGTGCTTTGCTAAGTCTATTGGATCGTAATGAACCCAATCTAGTCTGCTTTTAATTCTAAACTTTGTAGTGTTTTGGGTTAGATAGATGATTGGATATAGATTTGGGACATTTCCACCTAAAAGTTGTTTTCTTTGAATTCTAAGAAAGCCATCTTGTATTCGTTGATCTATCTTTACAGTGATGTGTGGACGAATCTTTCCCCAGCGATTTGATAGCTTTAGATTCTTTGTTTGAATCCGATTGTATTTCTTTGGGTTCTGTTTCTTAACTGCTTGTTGTGCCATTCGCATTATTTTACTTGTCATCTTATTTTCCCTCTATAGTTATTAGATACCCGCCATTGTTTGGTATCTTTGTGTTGTTGTAAACATAGTCTTCTAAGTCTACAATGTTGATTGATTTGTTAGTGTGCCAGCCGTCGTGTATAAGAAAGTTCTTTATGTTGTTATGATTAAGATATGTTTGTATATGATTAAGACATTCTCTTTCTAAGTTAAAGTAGATGTTCCACTTATCTTTAGCATAGAGTTGCCAACGATGTTTGCCATTCTTAGTCTTACGAATGTATTTAGGGTAGTGAGGTTTGATGTGTGCCCAACATTGTTTAATCTCTTGCTTAAGATTTTGTAGCCATTCGTTTTCTTTTATAAAGACGATCTTGTCATCATCATAGTCTAGGAGTTTGTAGACAGATGAATACTTTCTGTTCTTTGATATGTATGCTCCACAAAACATTGCGTTAATGATCTTTTTAATTGTCATTACATCTACTTCTAGTTCTATAGCGAGGGTTTCTCTGCGTTCTTTGCGATTGTTAATGTAATCATCTATTGTAGGCATCCATTCGCCTGTTCCTAATTGATATGAATAATAAAGAATAACTGATGGAGCACAACAGACAATATCGTATTCGTATGCGAAGTCATTATCTGTTAACAGTTTGTTGCGAGTCTTTACTGGCATATTCTGTAATGGGTGCATCAGTCTTGGGAAATCATTTTTCTCAGTGTAATTAAAGTCACCTGTCTTTAGTTCATCACTAAAGTCTTGTACTGCCGTGTCATGTACATAAGTGTCTATGACTTGTCGTACACTATACTGATTGTTATGTGATATATGTTTATTAGTTGATAATTGATTAGATGAACACCCTTTAAGTTCGTCAGAACTTAATACAGCGTGTCTCGTAGAGATACCTGTTGTTAGTTGAATAAGATTTGCTACTTCTACTTGATTATACATGTATTGCTTACTAATGTGCCAGTCTTTGCTATACCAGTTATTAGTTGTAATTAAGAGTTTTTCTCTTAAGTATTTCCCTAAATTATCATTACTTCTACCTAAATGTTTGTCTAGTTGTGATTTACTGCTATTGCTAGGTCTTCTGAGATATCTAGTAACAAATTTAAGGGCTTTATCAACTTTCTTAAGCACTCTAGGGTTATTGAAGTTAGGTTCGTATTTCTTCATTTGCTTTCCCAAATATAGATTTTGTCTTGTTTTTTTCTTTTTTCTGGTTCTGGGCAATTGTAACCATAATAACCTAATTGCTGTAATAAGTCTTCTTCCTTATCGCAAGGTTTGAGTCCGTGTTCAATCGCATCTTCATACATCTTAGGTGAGATGTTAAAACAAACATGTCCACCTTTCTTAATGTTATCAATACATTTCTGCCAGAGAGGTATAAAGAATTCAGTGTAAAAGTGTTGATCAGACTCCCAAAGTTCCATGTGTTCATATAACTCTAAATTGACATAAGGCGGTGATGTGAGTACAAAGTCGTAGTTAAGTTGACTAAAGTCTACATCTAACGCATTCTGCCAGATCATCTGTAAGTTTGATTGTTTGAAATCAAACAAAGGGTGTGCTGATTTGTTGTTTAACAGATCCATCATATTATCGTATGCTGGCTTCATTTCTATGTTTGTATCAATACCAGTGTAATCTATGTCTAGTGCCCAAGCACCTAACATACGCCCTCCCCAGCCCGCTGTTGGGTCTAGGACGCTCTTAGCGTTATACTTGTTATAGAGATACTTTGCTGTTGTTGCCTTAAACATAACAATTGAGCCTAAGTTGATTCTATAACACTCAAAGACATTGTTAGCAGAGTTCTTACCGCCTCTATTTCGTTTCTTTGCTGAGTCAATCAATGCGTCCCAATCTTTTTTGTTATTATAAATCTCATAGATCGTTTTGCGATTAGTGCGTTTACAGTTAAGCAAGTTCTTTAGTTGATAATGATATAAGAATGGATTGCCATAGAAACTGTTTGTGTTTACACTAGCATCATATCTAAGCAAATCGTTTAAGTCTCTGGTTAACTCATTATCCGTGATTAACTTATGATCTTCAATGTCTTTAATTGTAACAGCGTCTAAATTGCCCATTTATTATTTCCCGTTTAATAAAGTATTTATCATTATAGATACATTATAACTATTTGTCGTACACTATACAAGATTTTTGGGTAAAGCATTACGCTGTCTCCCCACTCAAGTAATAACCTTTTAGTGCTATCCTATACACACCCTTGCCTACTCTGCCACCAGCGTCACTATAAAACTTCTTCTTAGCACGTTCTGTTTTAGCCTTTGTTTCATAAAGCGTTCCCATCTGAATGTGTTCTTTGATCTTATCAAACGCTTCTTGTAGAGTAGTAATATCTCCCAATTCAGCATAACCTAAATCATTAGTTGGTGTCATCCACGAACGGTTCTCATTGTTATCTAAATCGTAATCACGAGATTCTTTTAAAACCCAATCTTTTACTGTCAACATAAGTTCATTTGGAATGCCTGCTATGAATGCCTGCGTTTGATATGCTCCGTAGTTTCTTGCCATTACGCTGTCTCCACTTGTTGAATATAATACATAAAGAAACATTCTTCTGTGGCTTCTTCTGAAGCACAAAAAGAAATTGTGTCTATAAAATTACTTGCTTCAGATTCAGTATCAAATACCTCAAAACATTGTAATTGTTCTTTTGCTTTATCACACACTACATATTTTATAGCCATTACGCTGTCTCCTTTTTTTCCATAAGTTTCCAAAACTCTCCTACGGCGTGCCTGCGAAATGCTTTTTCTGCTAAAGATTTTTTAGCGTCTTCTTTATCATTTTTTAAGATTTCTCTAAATACATGATTAAATTTATCAGCCTCTTCATCAGTAACTTCACCAAAGTTATCTTCGTAAGCAGATAATGCCATATCAAAGACATCTTTAGTTGAGCCGTCATACGGTCCTTGATCTATAACATATGTTGCTATTTCATAAAATGTTTTTAACATTACGCTGTCTCCCTTATCATTGGACTATAAGTTGATTTTTTAGTTGTTAAATTATACACAGTTTCCATTTTAGTTTTACTACTAAAACCACTACCATAACAATCCCAATACCAAAAACTGTTTTCGTCAAAGTAATCAAGTATTATGTTTGCTTGTTGAGGATCTTTTTTTACATTATCAAAATCGTTTAATTGTTTTATTAAACTATTTTTAGATTTGCTTTTCATTGAAACAGTAGTATATGTTTCGTTAGATATGCCAGACATGCTCCAACCACCCCAATGTACAATTTTGCTTAAGGGATAATATCCTACAAACATGTTTATATCTAACAAATTACATTGCTCTAGCAATGTAGTATTTTTTAACTGATCTTGTGTAACCAAAGCATGAAAAAATCTCATTCTTGGTTTTGCGTAATCTTTCAGACCTATATATTCTACTGTAGAGTCCATCCAAAACTGATGTTCTTCCTTAGTCGTTACTCGTTTTTCACATTGTAATTGTATGCTCATATCTATTTTCCTATTTTATAGTTAGCTTAGTTGCTGACCATAGATACAGTATAACAAATACTGTACCCAAAGTCAAGTGTTTTAGGCAATTAATTTCACCCAGCCCATACCCTCGTCCCAATCTACGAGTTCTGATAGATGCCTTCCAAAACAATAACTATTGTCATATGTTGACATCCAATTGTTTTTGCAAAAATCGTGTTTTGACATACTATTACCTAATAGATCATTAACAAAATTATTTTGATTACTATTAAATCCACTAAGTGATATACAAGCAACTGTTGTTCTAAACACTGCCGCCATTAAACCAGATAGATAAACTTCCTCACCATTATAAGTCATAAACCTTTGTTTTTCAAACATGTCATGTGTGTTGAAATAAAGAGGAGTAAATGTATTAGTATTCTTCTCAAGCAAAAATGCCATTCTATACCAAGAATTTAATGGATCATACGGAGCCTCACCTACTTCAATTTTTCTTTTTTCGTAATACGATTCATCTACATAAGCATAAACATTAAAACATTGTGATTCTACACCCCCTAAGATTTTTTTATAGAGTCTTAAATGAGCATCATAAACAGTGCTATCATCTTCGCACATATCAATCCATTCTATATGATTTGCGTCACGCTCCATAATCGGAGAATACACACTGTAATAGTTGTCATCAAATATTTTGTCAAAGCCAGAACAATATGCGTCTAATTCAGTTATCAAATCCTTCGGATTGCGATTCAAAGGTTTGGGTTGTTCCTTAGGATTTTCTTTCATCCATTCTAAAAACATGTTTTTTGCTTCAATGTTTTCCACAAATCCAAACCTATCATTTGACGTGTTTGTTTTTTCTAGTAACTCTTCGTTACGAATTGCTTTTCTTTCTTTTTTAGTGATTTTCTTAGACATATTATATATTCCTGTTTTAATAGTAAGATTAATTCAAACTATATATATAGTATACAGCCATTGGTACCCAAAGTCAAGCCTTTTTTAAGTTTTTTTTAAGTTTTTTTGGGTTTGGGTAAGATAAAAGAAGATAGGAAGAACAAGATCAATCTGTGTTTTAGACTCCAGTATAATGTTCCTGCTATAGTAGTATTATAGCAAGAATAGTAAGAGAATGATAGTTATTCGGGTAACTAAGACAGAGAGGGGTAGGAAATATGAAAACCTACCCCTCTCAGACAGAACGAGTGTCCGAAGTGTGCGTGTTCGGAACCGACACCCTAAAAGAGAGTATTAAGCTAAGTTGGAAGTTTTACCCCGTAGGCACTTGTGACTCAGACACAATCGTATTTATCGTGTGTGTGTGTTTCCATAAAAAACCCTCTTAGTTTTTAAGTAAGAGGGTAAAGTTTTATTATCTTAGGGAAAATAAAATGAGTGATTAGTTTACGGGAATAAACAAGTATGGCTACCTGAGGTGTGTGAGCAGTACGGCTTAGAGACCTTTTGACTTACACAACTAATTAATCACTCAGTAGTATTTATACTTTTAGTGAATGCCTAATAGTTTTTCTATGCCCATCATACCAGACATGCCTAGTACTACTCCAGCGCCCATTAACATCCATCTCCAATTTTCTAATTTAGTAATGCGTGTAAACATTTCATTGTGTTGTCTGTTGTTCTCAGTCTGAAAATCACGCATCATTTGATGAGTTGTACGAATGCCCTCATCAATCTTTTCTGATAAGTTTCTTAGTTCTACTTGTAACACTGCTATATCTGTTTCGTATCTGATAACAGGTTGTTTATCTGTAGATAAGGGCATGACTTAACCGAATCTCCAATCTGTTCCGTCCCAGTATACTGGTGCTAGTCTAGTACCACCAGCAGTAGCAACTGTTGTAAATACAGGCGTTGTGCCAACTGGTGCGTCTGATATAAATGCTCGTTCGCCGATAGAAAGACCAACAGTAGGCAAGGTAGCAAGTGTACTAACTTCTTGGGCAAATCTTCTTACTCTCATTCTAGTATCAGTAGTACTACCAGTCATTGTAACATTGCCAGACATTGTAACACGAGAAGCGTCTAATTGAATTTTGTCATTTTCAAAAACATCAGGTCCTTTTGTATTAATTGTGTAATTTAATCCAATATTACCTGCACCATCATTAGAAACGATACTAGCAGATACACTACCTACATTTTTGAATGGCGCGGCGGCACCACCATTAACATTATAGCCTTCATTTACAACCTGATCACCGATAGCTACCGCTGTTGGCACTGTTACTGTTCCTCTTGCTCTAAAGTGACTAGAAGGAGCAATTTGATTACCAGCATAGAAGTTTTTGAAACTAAACGATTCTTGTCCACCGCCTATTTCTTCTTGTACGACAGTAAGGCCACCATTATTAATATTAATAGTAGGCATGCCACTTGTTGTACCAGCAGTTCCATTAAGAGTAAGATTTTTACCACCTGTGCTATATGTAAGTGTAGCATCTCCGCCTAATGAACCATTGTCATTAAACTGTACTGAGTCGTTAAATCCTGCTGGTGTTACTGATACATTAGATAAGCCTCCAGCATCACCAACAAACTGTCCTGCAGTTGCTGTGATATTTCCTGTAGTCGCAGTAAATGCATTTGCTGTTACTGTTCCATTGAGTCCGAATGAGACAGGATTAGTAGCAACTGGGGTACCAAATGAATCTGAAGATGCATTAAAGGTTGTTGTTCCATTTGCATACATCCTATGCTCTAAATTAGCAGAGTTTTCTGAAACTACTTTGAAGAATAAGCCCGATGGTGTAGCTTTAGCTGGATTATTGGGGTCTGTCCAAATCGGATCAACTTTTGATCCTATTTTTGCTGGATATTGGTATACGGTTCCCGGGTTACCGCTACTAGTTTGTGTGGTATAAAAGTCAAGTGATGTTTCAGTATCTGCAACTGGCGAAACTTTGTTTGTAGAATTTCCGTCTCGTCTAATAAACTTCATTGAAGCCGCTTGATACTGGTGTGATACATAACCTGCGGCGCCATACACAGCAGATGTTAGTCCAGGACTAATTGTTATGTTCCCAGCAGGCTCGTTTTGTACAATAGCACCTATGGCTGTAGCGATAACCGATGTGTTGCCATTTACCGTTATGTCTACATTACCATTTGAAGCGGCGATATCTACATTAGATGTACCATTTGCAATCTGTGATTGAATACCTGCGGCACCTGCTGGAGCAAATACTCCGTTACCATATAGTATATTTGCGGCATCGCCATCAATATTAATTGTAGCAATGTTACCTAATGTTGGTGTGCCTGATACATTAGCATAAGCAACTGAGTTTGCGACTGCTGAGAATCCAACTTCGCCAGTAACATTAGCACCTGTAAGATTAGCTAATTGATATCCATCACCTGTTAAAGATGCTGATACATTAGATAGTCCACCACCGTCTCCAGTAAAGACTCCTGTAGTTGCAGTAAATGCGTTTGCTGTTACTGTTCCATTGAGTCCTATTGAGACAGGGTTTGTAGCAATTGGGGTACCAAATGAATCTGAAGATGAATTAAATGTTGTTGTTCCATTAGCATACATTCTATGCTCTAAGTTAGCAGAGTCTTCTGAAACTACAGTAAAAAACACACCTGATGGCGTAGCTTTAGCCGCACTATTAGGGTCAGTCCAACCTGGATCAACTTTTGATCCTATTTTTGCTGGGTAGTTGTATAGTATGCCTGGGTTGCTATTAAGAGTTTGCGTATTGTAAAAGTTTAGTGATGTTTCATCATTTGCTACTGGTGATTGTCTGCTATCTGAATTACCGTTACGCCTAATAAAGCCCATTGCTTTAGGACGATATTGAAATTGTTTCCATGCTTCTGAGCCGTATGTATCACCTGCGCCAGAACCTATAACTGTTAAGAAACCATCTGCCCCACCACCAGTTATCTGCATAGTTGTACGAGTACCAGTACTAGAATTTGCTAAGTTAGCGGATTGTGGAGTTCCTGTTAGAGTTAGTATACTAGGAACAAGAGGATCAGTCCCACCATTACCAATAGCATTGTAACTATTAAAACTAATAGTTCCGCCTTGAGCAGTTTGACCTGCGGCTGTGTTTGCGAAAGATTGCAAAGACGCACTGCCCTTATTAATATAGTTGTCAGTAACAAATGCTTGACTTGAATCATTCTCATACTTTGCTGTACCTGTACCAGTACCTACTCCAGTAGCAACAAATTCAGTTCCTGGATTACTGTTTGAGGCACCAATCAATGTAAAGTCTGTTGTCCCTGTAGTTACAATAGTATAAGCTTCGCCAATTAAAAATGAGCCAGCAGTTAAAGTAACAGTTGCTGTTGCGTAGTTAACTGTAGTAAATCGTTTACTATTAATTACTTCTGTGTCTGGTACAAAAGACATGTGGCCAGTTGTTCCATTTACATCTAAATTACCTGCAGTTATATTGCCTGAAGTTGTAATTGTGTTTGAGCCAAATGCGTCTAATAGAGTAACAACATTGCTGTCGCCATAATCACTAGCGCCTGCGTCTGCTGGTGTAAATGTAAATACACCTGTGCCGTTATCATATGCTAAAGCACCATCACCTGATGCCGCTGTAGTTGTTGTAGATAAAGCCGCTCTGCTTCTTCCGTCTGTATAATATAAATTAGTATTCTCTGGTACGATGCTTGTGTTTAGAGTGGCAGTTGTTGCTTGATTAAAAGCATCACCTAAGAAGATATTACCACTGTCTAAGTTAGGAGTCTCGTTACTTCTGCCTGCTCCCTGAACCATGACAATACCATTAGCATTGTCTCTGACAACCTTACCGACTTTTTGAACTAAATTTGTTTCGCCTTTTGGTGATGTATCAGTAAGAGCACCTGGGATAGTAGCACTGATATAAACACTGTCACCTACAGAAAACGCTGTAGTGTCTATTCCAGCTACTTCACCGTAAAGAGCAATGTTACCTAAAGCATTTAATGCTATGTCTTCAAGTGCGATACCGATTGCTGGCATTAATACAGTAGAACTAGCGTCAGCTAGATTGACATCTGGATTATCTCCAGTGCCACCTGTAATTGTTACTGCTTGACCTTTAGTAACTATCTGTACTGCTTTACATAATCTTATGACTTGTTCTGCTGTTGTCGCAGAAGCCGCAACTACTGGTGCAAATGTACCTGTACCATCTAAGTAGTTTGCTGTATTGCCATCTAAGTTAGTTGGTGTGATATTACCTATGTTAGTAGCAGAAATTGTGCCTGTTGTTAATGTGCTTGTTACATCGTTAAATGTAAACGCAGGATCACCTGCCATTGTTCCAGCATCGTTATACTGAACTTCTGTGTTTGCTCCGCCTGGTTGAGTTCCCCCACCACCTGCTTGTGCGACCCATGAAGTTGTGCCTGCGCCATTAGTTTGTAAAACATATCCATTTGTACCACCACCAATAACTACATTAGCAGGAGTTGCGGCGTTTAGATTGTTTGCTGTCTCTGCTGTACCTGCGAAGTTAGCATAGTTTGCTGTGTTTGCTGTAACAACTGTACCAATGACTGTACGACTTAACTGTACAGTTACATTACCTGTTGCTGAATTTACTTTTATTTGAGTAGCCATTAGTAGTTTATCACTCCGTCTGAATTAATTAAGAATAGTAAGAATACGACTTGATCGTATGCTGGTTGTGTTGTTGTGCCAATGACTAAAGCAGGGAATGATATTTTAATCCTGCCCGAGAAGGCCGCTGGCTCAATAGCATTAATGTCTAAGTCTGGATCACCTTGAATAACTGACCAAGTATCATCGTCTATCGTTATCGTATAGGTACCAGATGCGTCTACTCTGTTTGTGATTGGAAGTGAGACTGGAACAGGGTCTATTTTATTCATAGCCATAGAGCCAGTTGCTGTCGCTAGAGCGAATACAGCACCGCCTGATGTTGCTGAGATAGTGAATGTAGTCGCTGTAGGGATAGTTAGCACATAATATGTTGTGTTGATAAGAACATTACCGAAGACTGTGCCTGTGAAGTTCACAGGTTGTCCTATGTACATCTCGGCTGTTGAAGAACATGTCATCAGATCGCTTGTGATCTCTGTAGCAGTGATTGTTTGTATAAGGGGTATAGCAGGGTAGTCTTGTATTGTAAAGTCTAGTCCAGTTCTGCTATTGTGAAAATTTGATATATCTCGTCTTACTATTTGTGCGTCTATTGTCGCACCTGAAAGATCAATTGGTGATGTGTTTGTTACCCAACCACTTGATGTAGTTGTGGAACCCCATTCCATGTTCCAGAAATCTTTTTGATTCCAAACAAGTTCTTCCGCTAAGATTTGTCCATCAAATCCAGCTACTTGATTAAGTGTGTTTTGGCTAAACTTCGCCATATGCTTCTCCTATGCTGTCTCGCATCTATCTGCCATGCTATCTCGCAGTTACAGATTGAGTTGTTAATACTGTATTTATGCTTTCTTAACTAAGATAGTTTCGTCCACATACCGCCGATTCCACCTGCAGGCGCACCCAATGCTCTATATGAACCATCTGACACATATTGTGCGTTTGCATAATTACCATCTGACGAAGTAACTTGTATTTTTGGTGATATGCTAAATTGTGCTTGATTAGTAGTTAAACTAATTCTACTTGATAATATATTATCTTGGCCATCTACCCATGCGGCAGAGTAAGCGCCTGTACCTGCATTTGTAGTACCTATAGTCCAAGGACCGCTAATTACAGTTGCATATCTTATTTCATCACTGCCACCATCAAATGCGACCCAGTAAGGATCTGCCCATATAAGTTTCTGATAGTTGCCTGATCCAAAACTAACTTGAGTCCATGTGCTTCCTCCTGGTAATCTATATTCAATTCCTTGATCATATAGTGCTACATAATAGCCACCGTCATATATTAAGTCACGGCAATCATTTGCTGTTAAACTGTTGCCTGCTGTCCATGTAAGACCACCAGATGTACTAATTGCAGTACCACCAGTTGCATCTGCACAGACAAATTCATTTGAGCCACCGCCAAGTGCGGCTATGTGAAGCCAACTAGGGTTTGATGAACCTGGCATTGGTGAACTACCCCATGTAACACCGTCATCTGTTGAGTATGCCGCTCGGTTATATGCTGGTTGAGTGGTACACAGTACAAAGTTACCATCTCCATATGCCAAGTCTTGCCACAAGCCTGAGTTAGGTAATGTTGAAGTATTCCAGGTAACTCCAAAATCAGTACTATACGCAGATACTGCTGTACCGCCATCAAATATAACTAAATTAGTTGATCCTTCTACTGGTCCTCTAAGAGGTGTACACCCTGTTGTAGCATAGTTGGTCCAAGAGTTACCATCTGAAGAAGTACCTATAGTTTGTCCACCTGTTACAGTCGCCGCCCAAAAGTTTGCGTCACTTAAAGCAGTTACATCTAAAATGTTACCTGTAATATTAGTTGTAATTGTCGCAAAAGCAGTAGGATCAGTTCCTGGTAAAATTGCTAAATTTGCTCCTGGTTGTACAACACTAGTTGAAGGTATCATTTTTCCTACAAAGATGTCGTTTATTTTAATATTTGCAACACTATCCCATTCTGTAGTGCGTGGTAGAGTTGAAAAAGTTCCGTCGCCTAATAATACATTAGCAACATTGCCATCTAAATTAAGTGATGCAATGTTTCCTGCACCAACTACATTTGCTAAAGCAACTGAGTTTGCGACTGCCGCGAATGGAACTTCACTTACGTTAGCACCAGTAATGTTAGATAAGCCATAGCCATCACCAAAGAATGCACCAGATGTAGATGTGATATCACTTACAACATTTAAGTCTGTGGGCAGATTAACAATGCCTGATACATTATCATATGTAAATCCAGCATTACCACCAAAAACACCTGCATCATTGTACTGAATTTGTGTGTTAGCTCCACCCGGGTTACCTGTTCCACCGCCACCGCCGCTTTGTGCTGTCCATGCAAGAACACCAGTACCGTCAGTCTGTAGAACATATCCGTTAACTCCGCCGTCAATTTTTAAGTTAGCAAGATTAGTAAAAGTTAGATTGCCACTAGCAACAACTGTGCTTGGGACACCACCAAATACATTAGCGTTGTTAAATTGTAATTGACCATTTGTGCCGCCAGGAGGTGTACCTAAAGGGGCAGTTGTGTATATGCCTAAATTGATAGGCTCTACTGTTATATTTTGATTAATTGAACTTTGTGTAACATTTAATTCTATCGGTTCAACTACTATATTTGCGTTGATCTCAGACATTATTGATACCTAACTATAAATCCTAGAGGCTCTCTTGTTTTATTAACCAACCCACTAACTGTATCTGTACGATCAATTAAAATAGTCGTAATAACTAATATTGTAGGTGTTGATTTACCTTCTACTAAAGGTACGATAGGAGTTGCAACAGGCGTTCCTGTTCCACCAGTAATTGTACTAGGCATATAAAGATATCCAGTTCCTGCTGGACCACTTACAGTCGCAACTGCTAAATCATCAGTGTATGTTCCAGCACCAGTGCTTGGTTGAGGATCAGGGCTTAGTGTAATATTACCTAATTGTATCTCTCCTGCTTCATCATTATATATAACAGTATCAACAGAATAAAAGCCTGCCTCTACTCCTAGCGTCCATGTACTAATGTCAATGGCTGTACCAACTGCATCTGTAAAATTAAGTCCAATTGTATATGCCTCGCCTGTATAGATTTCTAGGCATTGCATTTCTGTCCCGGCGAAGACAATCGTTTTAGCGCCTGATAGTAGTAAACTCATAGTTGTTTCCTGTTAATGTTGTATTTATTCATATTGTTTGTTTATAAAATTCTGTTATTCAATTCTTGTATCATATATTCTTATTCCGGCGCGAATAGAAGTTACTTGGGCATCAGAAGTTAATATTCTCCAATAGATACCAGCTCCATTGAGTCCAGCTCCACCTTGAAGAGCGACAATCTCAGTCAAGTCAACGTTCGTAATCTCACCAGCTTGTAAATCTATTATGTGTGTGTCATCTACTCTGAACAATTGTTGAGTGTCAAGTCCTGGAGTAGTAATAAACGATCCATACGATAATTTGCAATCAACGTTACAAAACAATCCAGCCTGATATCGCAATTCAATAAAGTCATTTGCAGGCACATTGTAATAAGTGCCGTTAAGAGTCATTCTTTTATATTCTACAGGCCAGACCTCACCAAAGTTTCCACCCATATCATCTCCTGAACCGCCTGACCATATAACAGTATATGCTGGTTGAAAAGGTGCTAGAGAAGTTTCAAAGAATCCATTCGCTACAGTTGAATATCCTGACATATAAGGATTTATATAGTTTGGGTCAATAAGATTTGCTGTACTAGTAACAAATTTTGTAATATTAAAAGCATCTGTTGAATCTAATAGAGTTAAATTACCACCTGAACCAATTGTAGTATTCCAATTGACTGGAGCAGTAGTACTACCTGTTGGTGTAGATGTATTTGCAGCCACATAAACATAGTTTCCTACTGATAATGCCGCTCCCGTGCCTGGACCTAAATTGTCAAAAGTAATAGTACCATCTTTTATTTCTCCACCAGTTACACCACCAGCTGAATCATCACCATTATTTGACCCTAAATCACTATCAGAATTTGTGTAAGTGACACTAACTGTTCCATTTGCAAGAGGTACTGTTGATCCATTACTAATTAAAAATGAAGTGGGAGAAACAATCTGAGTAATATACGTTTCAGGAGCCATATCACCAGAATCTGCGGAAAGTACTAATAACGATCCGCCAGTAGCAAGATTACTTACAGTTGGCGAATAATTTGCTTGCCAACCTGATCCACCAAAAGCTGTACTAACATTTGTAAGATTCAAAGTCTGTACGTTAGTAACTGAAGGTCCTGCCCATGTAACAAGACTACTTGCTGGACCATCTTTACCCTGCTGATCGTTTTTAGCAGTAACAGACCAATAATAATCTCCGGCTACCAGATCAGTCATTTCAACTGTAAAGATTGTGCTAACTGTACCTGTACCTGCGTCAGTACCAGTAGCAATAAAATCAGTTGGATATACACTACCAGCGCCACTACCGATACCAGTTGCTACAAATATTGTACCTATGTTACTGTCTGGAGCACCCCATAAAGTAAAGTCAGTGTTTACTGGATCAAAAATAATGTATTGTTTTCCGGCAATCATAAAACTACCTGGATTTGGGCGAGTGCCTAAATCAACTACTGAAGCACCTATACTTGTCCAGTTTGTTGTACCTAATGTAAGAATACTGTATTCTTTGCCGATTAGCAGTTCATCTGAACCTATATTTGCAGTTAATGGATCACCATTAGCATTTGATCTTGTACTATAAAATGCATGTGTTGTAACATCAGCACTATTACCGTAATTAAAATCTAAGTAATTAGTTAAACCTAGATTAGGGACAGTTCCTGTAATGTTAAGAACTCGTATTGAGCCTTCTTGGTTAAGATAAACTCTAGGTGCTAACGGAGTATCAAAAATGTTCGGATTAGCAATACCTAAGTTAGGATCTGGTTGAAAATCTAAGATAGCACGATCAGCGTAGATTGTATCGTTGTATTCAAACGCACTAACTCTTACGCCTAGTGAGCCATCGCTGTATTTTTCTTCAGATACATTTGCAACTCTAAAAAGTTTACCTAGACCACTGCTTAATGTGTCCCAACCATAAACTTCTTGTTTGATGCGAATGACATCTCCTGCTTGTATTTGTATGCCTGAGTAATCTAATTGAAAACTAACTGTTAAGTCTTCTCTGCCCTGTAATAAGCGTCTCACGCCTAAGTAGATTGACTGTACAGAGTTATTAACGATAGGATAGTCAACATCTAACTTATTGACTGCTTCGTTAGGGGACATAACACCAGGAACATAATCTTGTAATTTAATTAATTGATAATCAGTTTGATCTCGTATAGATGCGTTAGGATATGCAACTTCAAGTTGATTGAATGTTTCGTTTAGATTGATAGGAGCAACATCTATGCCTCCTACTAGATTACTTGAGTCAATTAAGAATAAGCTACCGATTGTAGTGTAATCAGTGTAACTTTGATTGATAATTACACTCCATTTGCCTGCAAATTCATCGTATTGTAACCATGAATCTGCTGAATCTACCATAATTTGTAAATTGCTTAAACAATCAGTTCCTGTTGCTAAAGGACCATCAAGTCTATATCTTGCTTGTTTGTCCGTAGCAGGATCCGCCCCATACACTATATCTTCTGCTGAATAAACATCTAATGCAGTCAAAGATGCAGTATCAATTTGATCTGTAGGGATAGCACACCCATATCTTGTGTTTTCCATGTAATCTTTAATACATGAACCTGGTTCACTTAAACTATTTGTAAGTCTTGCAGTTACTCCACCTAAAGATGTTGTTCCTTTCTCTGCATTGTACTTGACTCTGATAATAGCAAATGCAGTATTACTCATTAAGTCTGTAGCTGTCCAGCGTTGACCAACTGGTATCTGTACATCTTGCATGACCTGTTGAGCAGTTTGGTATGTGTTTTGTCCTACTACATCTGCTCCATTAGGAAACAAATAAATGTTGATCTGACCAGACATCTTAGTATCTGTTGTTGGAGGTGTTGTATTGTTGACTAATCCAGTAACTGCTCCATTAAAGCCAAAGTTAACTTTAAGTCCGTTGTAATAAATGTTACTTGTATCAAAAGTATAAGCACCTGTGTCTGTAACTTCTGCCATAGCAACACAATACCACATAGTTTTGTTGTCTTGGCTGATCTTTGCGTCTGTTACACTACCACCAACAAAAGCACTACCGTAAATAACAGGTAATTTGTTTTCTGTAGCTGGAGGTAATTGAATCCTTGAGCCGCCATTACCGCCACTTGAGCCGCCCTTCATCTGACGCTTCATTAGCAGACGAGACGCACCTACTGATAATAGTGTTGAACCTATTACAGTGAAAATAGTAGCCGCAGTACCTGTAATACCAAGTGCTGTTACTACTGCCGCCGCTATTGCTGTAAATATTGCCATATTACGTTCCTATTACCCAAACTTCTTCAGTTTTTCTGTATCCTAAGTTCTCAAATTTTATTTCGTCTAAATCTTCTGTCTTTGTGACTGTATATGTTGTTATTTTATCGTCTTTGATCATTTTATCGCCTATTTCTTTGTATCTTATTAACATCTTGTAACAAGCACTTGATTTGCGATGAATAGGGTCTACATAAATCAACATTTCATTCAATACTATTTTATCTGGGTAGAAAATGTTTGGATTCTTAACTGCTAAGATAATACCAACTAATTTCTCTCCGTGTTCTGCTACTATTGCTACTCCACCACCTAATACAATGTGATGATACAATTTATTGACGTATTCTAAGTCTAATTCACCATAGTTTTTTAGATCAAGTTCAACAGCATTATAAAAATCGCTTACTAAATCTATAACTTTAGGTAAATCAAATTTGTCTGCTTCTCGTATTATCATTTTTGTTGCGAATTCCCTTGATCTCCGCCACCGCCGCCGCCGCCACCTCTGCCGCCACCGCCACCTCTGCCGCCACCGCCTCTATTTCCACCACCAACAGTTGTTTTAGATGATGCGTCACCACCGAAATCAAAGTTGACTCCTGAAATAGAATAAACTCTATCCATGCTAGTATCTAATGGATCAAACACTTTCCAACTTTCTTCGTTTGTTTTTCTACCAGCAATACGATTGCCTAAGACATTAACATAACTACTTGCTGAAACAGCACATGAAAAAGTATCTTCGTTGCCCTGACGATCTTCTTCTATGCCATAAGAAGTAATAATACCTCTAAATCTAATGTATGAATTGCCTAAAATACCTGAATCATCGTAAAATCCACGACTAATGAGTATTTCACTTCCTCTAATCTTTGTGCCTAACACTAAAAAGATGTTATCTGCACCGATACCTGATAAAGCAACAATTGTATCACCAGATGTGACTCTTAAATCTCTGTTTTGTGAGCCAACTGCTAACAGACCACCTAATGGGGTATAAATTTGCCCATCAATTGTCTCTGGCTTGTATGCACTACTAAATGTATAGATTGATGTGTCAGTTGGGTCAGCAAAATCATTAAAAACAGTAAGTTTTACAAACTCTGCTGACGAGATCGTAGGCGTATTTTGAACTTCTGGTATATTTTGAGTCATAATTAAGCCGTCGCTACCCATTCATATAAGTTAAAGTCATCTGACCATGAAAGTAACGCATTATTTGTAGTTGTCGTTGTAGTTCCACTTTGTATTGATGAATATCCACCAGGTACTAGTGTATAAGTAGGCATGTTAGGACAAAACATCTTAAATTGACATGCATTTCCTATTGTAAGTCCTTGTCCTGCTACAGAAGACGTAATAATATTAGGTCTATTCGTAATAACTTGTACAGTTGTCCCTGTGCCTCTTGTAACTTGCGTAGTAGATGTAAAAGGATATGTATTGTTTCCTATTTGAATTAAATCATTGGGTTGAAATAACACTCTAGTTGATGCCACTGCTGGCAAATTAGTTAGTGTTAAAACATTACCAACAAATCCACTAACTAAATCCACTGTAATAGCGTTTCTTTGAGCAGTACTCATAGTACCTTGATACTTAAATATCCAAGACAGACATGCATTGTCACCAAATGTGATAACTTCTGGTGTGTTTCTATCTAATGTATCTAATGCTTCAATTAAATCTCTATTAGTCTGATATGGTAAACTGGCAGGCATTGATAATGTCATTCTCCATGGATTAAATGTTGGAGTCTCAGACGTTCTCGCTATCTCGTTTCGTGTAATTTGTATACCAACAACTTTTCTGCGATCAATATTGAGAGCATTGCATTTGTTGATAATTGTTTGTAAGCCTGCCATAAGTAAATCCTATTATTTCTTTGAGAAACTTTTTAATTCAGTTACATTTCTCAATTCTGATCCAAAGCCAACTGCAAACATAAAAAATGTAAGTGGTAAAAACCAGAGTGATATTAAACCTAACATGTGTCCCCATGTTAAAGATATTGCACCTAAACTAAAGACGTTTAGTGTGCCTGTTTGTGGTACTTGTTTTTCGCTTGATATTTTCATTTGTTTCTCCTAATTAATTTGTTGTTTAGCCATAAGGCATTTCTTTTTGTGCCATTTGCACAGTACCGAGTAATGTTTTACGATTCTCAGCAAACAATTGTGCGACAGATTTAGCATCTACAGCACTGATTGAATTTGTTATGTATGTATTATTTACTGTTCCGCCACCACCTAATTTATTATTAGGAGTGATTTGACCTGATGAGTTAGGAACGAACAGTTCTGGTCCTTTCTCACCGACCATGTAAGGTGTGCCACCTTGTACAGGTCCGCCTTGTGCCCTACCAAAGATTTTACTAAAGAAATCTCCTATGCCAGTACCTGAAGCAGAACTAAGTAATGTACCCATTAGTTTTTGTATTTGACTTCTAAGCAACATTTCTACCATGCTATCTAATAAGTCTTTAAATGATAGTTTACCTGTCTTAGCAAAATTAACAAATGCATCTTCTACGCCTTTAGTAAATGTATCAAATACTTCTTTTGCTTTATTAGCATTATCAGTTGCGTTTTCAAGGAAATCATTTAATGCTTCCTTCCATCCCGTAGCCCACAGCCTAGATGCTTCATAAGACTCAGTTGCCGCTTTTTTGTTCTTTTCTAAGCCTTTGTTTGCCGCTTCATAATATGCTTCTACTTCTGAAGTGTTTAATGGTCGTCCTATTCTTGCTTCTTCTGCTTGAATTGCAGCCAATGCTGACGCTTTTGCGGCTTGCTCTAAATCATAATATTTTTCTTCAAGCGTTGTCATTCCCATAGTAGCAAGTTCGTTTTGTGCGTCTTGCAACTGTTTATTCAAATCAATTTGTTGTCTTATTGAAAACTGTTCTAAAACGTTTGCTCTTTGTTTGTCTAACAAAGCATTAGTTGTGTCTTTTACTGCCTTTAAGTTGTCGTCATAATTGTCGTTTAAGTCTTTAAGTTCTGCTTGTAATTTAACAGCACTATTTCTTACTTGTGCATTGTTGCTTAATAATGCTTTTGTAATCTCATCATTTAATTGTTTCTTTCTTTCTAAATATGCTGTTTCAAACGAGTCAAGTTCCCTTAACATTGTTGCTTGTTCTTCACCGGCACCTATTAATGCTTTTTCTAAGTTAAGAGATTTTAATTGTTCAGCGTTGCGTTTTTTATAAGCATCTGTTCCTTCTTTAATAGCAAGATTTAATAATGTTATTTCGTTTGCTAGTTTTACCGCAGTAGCCGCCGCACCTTCGCCTGATCCAGCAGTGTCATCTAGGGCATCTCCAAATTTACCTAGTTCTTCTCTAAAGTCTTCTAAAGATTTTGAAACATCACTCTCAGCGTCTCCTAAAGACTGAAAGTCCTCTACTAACTTGTCTACGCCCAAGAAAGCAAGAGCACCAGCACCTAAAGAAACTATAAATTCAGCCATTCCTTTTAGTTCTCTAGCCGCAAAGCCTGCACTTTTTGCTAATCCGTCTATAACAGTATTTTTTGGAGCTCGTTTTAATTCTTTTCCAAAAATTCTTGCAACATATCCACCAATAACTTTAAGGGTTGTTCCAAAGTTTTTCAGAGATAGATAGGCTTTGGATGCGGCGGTGCCTACAAAGGCGAAGGCGGCGCCTGCACCTCTAATTATTTTTCCAACTACAGTAAATGCGGCTAGAGCGGCTCCTATTTTGAACACAGTAGTTAGAGGGCCTATAACTGCTTTAGCATTGTTGCTAAGATTATAAATTTGAAATGCAATATATTCAATAGCACTAGCAAATGTACTACTAACATTTCCAGCGTCATCAACTTCTGCAAATAATAATGCAAAGGATGTTCTTAATGAAGTAAATGCTTCACCAAGTGTCGGCACTCGTTTTTCAAGTTTTAATATTCCTTCTTTGTCCATGCGATCTAACGCATCAACAATAACTTGTGCTGTTACTTTACCTTGTGACGCAAGTTTCTTTAACTCACCAACAGTTTCTACACCCATGACTTCAGCCATCTTTTGTGCAACTGGACCCATTGTTTCAATAACAGAGTTTAAATCTTCACCTTGGAACATTGTTAACGAGAACGCTTGACCAATGTTATAAATGGCTCGTTCTGCTTCTTGTGATGTAGCACCAAACAAAGCAAACGCTGTTGATAGTTGTTGAGTGAATTGACCTGCGTCATATAAAGATAGACCCATGCTGTTAGCATTTCGTCCTACTTTTGTAAACAAGTCTCCAACTGATTCTAAGTTTTGACCTGTTGATATAGAAATAGCAGCCACTGCTTTGAATGCTTTTTCTGCTTCATCAACATCTGGTATGAATGATCTAAGTTTAGTTTGTAGAGTTGTTAAATTATCAGAAAACTGACCTAATTCTCGTACACTTAACGCGGCGGCAAGGCCTGCAACAGCTTTTGTAAGTCCAGACATACTCTTTTGAGCGCCTTTTGTATCTACCTGAACTGTATATTTTAAGTCTGCCATCTGAGTTTCCTGTTATTTCTTAAATACCTTCTTAAGAATTTTCTCTACTTCTTTAATAGTAGGATCTGTCATTCCTTGAGGTGCTTGTTTACTGGATCCTTTATCTAATTTTCTAGCATAAGGATAATCTGCTACAATAGTATCTTGTCTTAAACTTGTATGATTACGAGCATACCCATCATCAATTGGAGTATTCTTTAAGAAAACTTTAAATGCTTGTTTAGGAAGTACACTTAATTTTTTGTTAATTTTGTTAACACTAGGTGTAATCCTATCATAATCTTTTTTAATTTCCATACTATTATTTACCCATTATATTTAATAGTTCTTCGTTAGTATAATCGGGTACAGGAGCAAGACCATCCTTACTGTTTGCTTTTTTATGATAATAATTTTCAAATGACATAGCCGCATCCATTATGTATAAATCAAAAGTGTCTGCTTCTCTAATCACTTGACTAGGAAGCATACCATATCTTTTACCTATAGTATCAATTTGCATAATTGATGTCATTTTAGGTGAATCAATTATTATTCTTTCGCTTGTTACTTTCCCAGCAGTTCGGTGACCTTTGCAATTGCTTTCATTAGCACTTTAGTTGGTAACACATTATTAGGGGTTATTATTTCTTTTCCTTTGTTATCTAAAATTAATTTTCTAACAATATCAATAATGCCGTTGTTATTATCAGCATCTACTGTTAAGTTAGCTAATTGCATAAAAATTTCTAAAGGTTGTCTATCCCAAGTATAAAATATTAATTCTTCGCCGAATTCTTCTACGATTTCCGTATCGTCAAGTAAGACTTCGATTAGTTGGGGTTTTTGTGTAATTTCTGAAAGTTTCATTTGTTATTCCTTAGTGAGTTGTTAATATTGTATTTAGTCTTTGCCATTGTGGCTTTCTAGTAGCTGATTTAACAGTGCTAGTCTAAATTGTTGTTTTGCTTTGAGTTGACGAACAGTTTGTCCCATGTTATCTAACATAGGTATCATTTTTGCTTCGTCGCCGATTAATGATCTGAGTTTTTCTTCGTCTGTTTTTAACCAGACATCGTTTGAATCGTTCATTTGTTCTCCTTGAGATCAATTGTTAATTATATGCCTAGGACCGCATGTAATGCGTTCTAAGCGATTCTTTGGTAGAGTCTATAGTAAGACTCAAATAAAAGCAGAGACGCTGTTTCCAGCGTCTTTGCGATTGTCTTTTACAAGTTATTAACTAGCAATAGTTCCGACAGTAAAGTCACCTGTTACAGCGATCTCCATTGCAGATACCCATACAGGGCTATCTGGTGAAACAGTAGGAGCAACGGAAGTAATATATCCGAGTCCTCTGTACCAGTAAGCACCCACAGTAGGTGTAACTAAGTCACCATTCATTACTAGAACGAATTGTACTAACTGCTTAGTTGATGAAAGACCGTTAACTCCATAGTCAAGTGCGTTGACAGGAGGTACAGTTCCATCACCAAAGAAACCAGTTGGGTCAATAACAATATTCGTTGAAATAGAGTTATCAGCCGGTGTAGTTACTTTGTTCATATCTTCTGTGCAGAAATCTACCCATGAGAATATGCCAGTACTATTGTTGACAGTTATGTCTTGTAAACAAGTTACATCTAATGCTTCTTCATCAGTTACCCATGTAGGTGAACCACTACCCGCATATAAATCTGCGATTTGTGTGTTCGTTGTTAGGTAAATGTGAGGATGTGATCCTTGTGTATTTACGGTTAAGTTTGCCATGATTTGTCTCCTTTAAGATTGATAGGCGTTATTAAATTCTAGTCTTGTTAAATTAAATGTATAGGTGTGTATTTCACTTTTATTACCAATTGTAACATCTCTGTTATATTCAACTGATGTATATCCATCAAAGAAATTGAGGTTTCCCGCAAGATTATTGACAGAGTTTAATATGACTGGTGCTTGTGGATCGTTCTGATACGATATGTAGAGAATATTAAATTCATCTACTGCATCATACATTGTCCCACATTGCTGTACTGCTAGTGTATTGACTGTTCTGCTGTTCTCAGTTACATCATCGACATAAAGTCCATATGCAATTGTAGAGTCTTCAGAAGGATAGTTTGCAGACACTTCAATGATTGGTGTCTGTATCTTTGCGACTTCTCGCAAATAAGTAACTATCTTAGTTTTGTCAACCAGTGGCAGACTGCTCAATGCCATCAGAAGAACCGCCTATTGTCATTGAAGTATGAACTGTCAGCAGTCCAATTTTCTTCAAGTTTAGTAGTTGGTCCATCTGGGGCATCTTGGTATAAGTCATAAAAATTCATCAACTGAAGGGCTTTCTCGTATTCTTTCTCGTATCTTTCTAAAGCATGATTGTAGTTAGCAGTGTCTACTGAGTTCACATTAGATGTGTCAGAAACAAGCGAACTATAAAAAGTCTCAACAGCCTTAAAGGTGTCAAGTCTAATTAATGTTTGATCATTCTTTATTAAAAGATTTGGATTGAATGCTGAGATTAACTGCCCATTCGGTAAGTTAGCGTATAAAGTGCCACCCATTGTAGTATCAACATACATTGGCCACCATCCAAACTCTAAATTATACAAGATTTCTTGTGACCCTACATTGAAGTAAGTGTCCCAATCAATTTGCATTTGAGTTGCACGGCGTTCAGCGGCTGGGTCATAAAATATGACATCTGCTACTGTTGCATTTGATATTCTTTGAAATGGTACTGACATTTTATATTATCCTATTAATTCAGTTTAACTTATGACTGAGCAATATTAATTGCACCACCACGTCTTAAATCAGCAACTCCAGCACCCATGTAAGCAAGTCCTGTCAACCACATTTGTAGTCCACCTGGTTTCTCGCCCATTTTCACTTGAAGTCCTTCTTTTAGAACTGTGAAGATAGCTGTTTCATGGAAGTAAGCTCCGACTAATACAGTTTGAGCAACACCATTAATAAGTCTTGGTGCAGCCGCTCCAACTAAGATAGTTGATAAGAAGTTACTAAAGATAACTCTACAACCATATAGATTAGTTAGTGTACCTGTAGCAAGTAACTCTTCACCTAATGATGAGATTGCTGATCCACCTTGACCTGGGGCAGTTTGAATTGCTCCGCCAGATAGTTCAGATAATGCTCTGATCATTGATGATCCACTTTTACCTGTACCTGCCGCTGTTGTAGATCCGGAAGAATCTAAAACAATGATTGGTGTTCCAGGAAGTTTTGCAACAACATAGTTTTGCTTAACATTTTGTACAAGACCTAACACTGTGTTTGCATAAAACTCAGAGTCAATAGCTACAGCACCTGCAACATCTGCTTCTGCAAGTTCCATAGCACTTAGTGCTACTGGTTGGTTAAAGCCATCAGCTCCAACTACTACAGTATTCTGTGTGGTTGCTTTAAATGTTTGGAAAGCCAAGCAGACACGTTGATCTACTTTCTCGCCATATGATCCACCTAATTCTTCACCAAGCGTTGCCGCTAGTTCGAACGAAGTTGTCCAAGCATAGAAAACGTCAAAAGCTGTGGCTGCTACTGCAGGTGTTGCTTGAATCTGATTCTGTGCTAAGTTTGGGTTTTGCTCTACAGCACCACCAGCTCCAAAACCATTACCTGGTTGTGCTGAAGGATCGTAGTCCTGATATGTGATAGCGCCAAAGTTTGGAACTAAGTAAGTATCACCCTGATTTGGAGTAACAACTCTTGTATAATCTACAAGACCTTGTGACTCATGCATTGCTTCCAATGCGAAATTTGCGATTGCAGTTGTGAAGCCCAATGCTTCATTATTTGCTCCGCCTAATACGTATGCCATGATTAATCTCCTTTAAAAATATTATAATTGGCTTAAACAATTAATTCCGTCTAGGACTTGAGTCAGAAACAGTTACGCCGGCACCTTTTAATCCTATACCTCTACCTAAACCATTTCTAGTTTTCCACGCTTTAAAAGCGGCTGGATCTTTAGTATAGTCTGGTATCGAGTCTAGGTCGCTACCTGCAAATCTAGTCTGACCCGGTCTTAAACCGGAACCTGATTGAGTTGATGAATTTTGCTTAAGTAACTTTGGGTTACCTTTTGCTACTTCTTCAACTAAATCCCTTATATTAAGTAGTTCTCCGTCTTGTCCGTATCGTTCTTGACCTTTAGCGTTTACGATGCTGTAAGTGTTGTCATCATTCCATTGAATATTAGACTTGACTTTTTGCATAGCATACTCTGAAAGTTCAGAATCAAAACGTTCACCCATTGACTGCATGATATCAGATTCAAGTTCTTTACCTTTTAAAGCTACTTCTTTTTGAGATAGCTGTTTTTGTAAATTCTGAAACTGTTCTTGCAAGTCATTGTTAGAAACAGAACGAGTCTGTGTCAATTCAGGTTGACGTTGTACTACTGGCTGTGCGTTGCCACCGGATTGTAATGCTGTAGACTTAGCAATAAACGCAACTGCATCTTCAACAGAAGTTAAACTCTGTCCTGATGCTTTACTCAATGCATTTAAAATACCTTGAGTTTGTGATTTGCGTATAGCACTTGGGTTTACATTATCACTTGAAGTTTGAGATTCAACATTACTGTCTACACTCACTACTGCTTCTTCATGCAGGGCTTGTTCGTTGCCACCGATATTTTCATCAATCATTAATTTCTCCTATTTTACGTAATAAACGATTAGTTGTTAACACAATATTTATCGGCCTGTGTTAATGCCGTTTAATTGCACAGCAATTGCTTGTTGTGTTTCATAAGATGTTCCAGTGTTCTGAATTGCGACTCCAGGTCCTGAACTACCATATTCATCTACTTCGTAACTTCCATCATCAACTCCTTCGTAGTCATAACCAGTTGGGATTTGTGATTGTAGGTCACGAGATAAAACTCTTTCATTGTCATCAGTCATCAACTGCTTTATAGCAGGATCTGTAACTGTGTCAATGTATGCTTGTTCGTATTGTGCGATAGATTCTGCTGGTGCTAACATAGCGATCACATCTTTTGTGATTATCGCATCTACCATTGCGTTGTCTGGCACTAATGCTTTTGATTCTCTATAGATAGCAATTCTATAATTTGTGTCGTGTTTGTCGTAGTCAGTTGCATAGATAACTTCACCTGCCCAACGCATGTTCATAAAGCGAGCCGCGTATGTAAAGATTTGTTCTTCTGCTACTTCCATAAGTCTGGCTTTTGCTTTCGCTACTCTGTGTAGAGTTTTGCGTTCTTCAATAATAGCAACACCTGAGGCTACATTGTGTCTGCTAAATCTAAGTCCACCTAAGCCAGTTAAGTTTTCTATTTGATCTAAGACTTCTTTTTGTTTTTCCATTGTCTTAGTTACATCGCCTGTATCTACAGGGATAGTCTCAAGTTGTCCTTGAGTTGCTCTTACAATAGCGCCGGCAGCCGCTGGGACTGAAACGCCTTTGTCTGCTCTGATTAATGTTTTTGCAAATTGTATTGCTTGGTAAGCGTCACATTCTAACTTGTAATACTCACGCATTGCGTCAGAGGCTGAATCTATGTCTGATATACCGTAGTCTATTGATCTTGGATCCATCTTAGCGTATACCATGAATCCTGGTACGCCCATACCTTCTGGGTATGTGCCTTCTGCTATCATTTCTGCTTCGTCTTCTTCTCGTTGATTCTTTTCAACTCTATAACTAATCCAATATGATGGATACTCGTCTGTACCTAAGTGATAACACTTAAAGTAGTAAGCATCATCGTCTTCGTTCTCTAATACTTTGATGTATTTGACGCAAGGCTTGCCGCCGTAGATTTCGTATTCCCAATCCCAAACTGCGATAGGATTGACTGCAACTACATATGGTCTGCCTAGATTGCCTTCTGTTTGTTGAGGCATATCTACAAAGACCCAACACT
>Ga0209090_10000383_pt1 | contig 27284 bp, 30 predicted proteins | sample ArcticOcean_MG_C_9_FD_187432 | JGI IMG/M metagenome (GOLD analysis project Ga0209090, IMG submission 187432) | Marine microbial communities from western Arctic Ocean - ArcticOcean_MG_CB2_152 (SPAdes) (version 2) | ecosystem: Environmental > Aquatic > Marine > Oceanic | place: Arctic Ocean... | reverse complement strand
CTTTTTTGATAATCATCCAAACCATCCCACTTATTAATTACTATTAAAAGTGCACGACCTTTGTCTGCTATCATTCCTAAAAGAGTAGCATCTTGTTCAGTCACGCCTTCGTGAGCATCTAAAACTAGAACCACAACATGTGAATCTTCAATGGCATCTTTAGCTTTAATAATACTAAAAATTTCAACTTTATGGCTGACACTTCTTTTGCGCCTTATTCCAGCTGTATCAATTAAGGTGTACTGCTGACCTTCTCGCTCAAAAGGGATAAAAATCGAGTCACGAGTTGTTCCAGGAAGGTCAACCGCCATAACCCTTTCTTCACCCAATATACGGTTTATGAGTGTTGATTTACCAACATTAGGTCTGCCCAAAACAGCTACTGCAATTCCCTTAACTTCTGGGATTATGTCTTCTGTTGCAGCGGGAAGAAGAGGAATCGTTTTTTCAATGAGATCTGGAATTCCTTGATTATGCTCAGCTGATATAAGGCAAGGATCCCCTAGTCCGAGTTCATAAAATTCTGCAGCTGAACTTTTATTTAACCCTTCGGCCTTATTGCATACTAAGATAATATTTTTGCGGAGTTTTCTCAGCTGAGAAGCAATATCTAGATCAAGAGAAGTAACGCCATCTTTATTGCTGACAATAAAATAGATTACATCAGACTCATTAAGCGCATTGAGTACTTGAGCATGTATCCCAGAATCAATAACTGATTCTTCGTGTGTCATACCGCCAGTATCAACAATTGTGCAATGAATGTCATCTTCAAGCTCGATATTCACGTATTGACGATCACGCGTTAAACCTTCAAAATCAGAAACAAGCGCCTGACGAGACTTGCTAAGACGATTAAATAGTGTCGACTTGCCTACATTAGGCCTGCCAACCAATGAGATGATGGGGTAGCTCACAATTTTCTAAAAAATTTATATTAATTCAGATCGTCTAACTTAATCTGAATTAGTTGGGTAAGGCTTGAGTTAGCAGTAATATTTTCGATTGCAAGGCTGTAGTATTTTTTAGCTTCTTCTTTGTTGCTAAGATCTAAATAAATATCACCAGTAAGATTGTAAAATAGACCAGAAAATCCTTCCCCAGCATCAACATCAAGAATTGCAAGTGCTTCATTATGTTCACCAAGCTGCAAGTGAAGTGAGGCTGATCTTAAAATAGCAGTTGAAGCTATAACAACATTTTCACGACTTATTAAAGGCTTTAGAGCGTCTAGAGCAAGAGCATAATTACCAGCTTCAAATAAATATTTAGCCATTAAGAACGTTGCTTGATCAGCATAACTGCTTGAAGAGTGATCCTTAATAAGCTTATCGTAAGCCCCAATATTAGTGGAATCTGAAGCATAACTTAAATATAAAGTTCTAGCATTCAAAGCCTGACTATCTTGATAATCACCATATGAATTCCAGCCAAATACTCCTGCAAGACCAAGAACTGCTCCACCAATAATTTGCTTACCGTTACTATTCCACCATTTTTTAATTTTGTCGACTTGTTCTTCTTCCGTGTCGCTAATTTCTATAAAATTTTTCATAATATCTCCTGAAGATGCTGAATGATACCCTCAAGCTTAATCGATTGCTGGACTCCTTGGCCTTTTAAGGGCTTAATACTTAACTGATTATTTGATAACTCCTCTTCTCCAAGAATTAAAGCAAAGTCAGCATTAGACTTATCTGCTTTTTTCATTTGGCTTTTCAAGCTCCCCATGCTTAAGTCATTACTAAGTGTAATGTTAGGGAGTGCCTGAAGAATTTTTTTGGACAGCTTCATTGACTCAATCTGCGCTTTATCACCTAGGGTAACAAAATAGAGTTGACATCTCTTGATAACAATCTGACTTTTTTTGTCTTGAATTAGAAGAGCTATTCTCTCTAAGCCCATTGCAAAGCCAATTGCTGGTGTAGGACTACCACCCATTTTTTCAACTAAACCATCATATCTCCCACCACCACAAATAGTGCCTTGTGACCCTAAATCGTTTGAAATCCACTCAAATACAGTTTGATTGTAGTAGTCTAATCCCCTTACAAGTTTTGGGTTAACCTCATAAGGAATATCTAGATTATCTAAATAGGTTTTTAAAATAGTAAAGTGCTCTTTAGATTCATCATCTAAATGATCAATCATTTTGGGGGCATTTGAAATTAATAACTCAAGGTCTTTATTCTTACTATCCAAAATTCTTAAAGGATTTGTTTTTAATCGACGCAAACTATCTTCATCCAGTTGGCTTATATTTTCATTAAAAAAGGCTGTAAGAATATTTCTATAAGCAGATCGACTTTCTTTTGAACCTAGTGAATTAATTTCTAATCTTGCATTGATTCCAAGAGATTTCCAGAGTGAATCTGTAATAGATATTAATTCAGCATCAATTTTGGCATCAGAAGCTCCAAAAACTTCTGCCCCTACTTGGTGGAATTGTCGGTATCTTCCCTTTTGAGGTCTTTCATGCCTAAACATTGGGCCATTATAAAAAACCTTTTGTATTCCTTCGCGCGGCAAATTATGCTCAATCATCATTCTAACTACGCTAGCTGTGCCTTCAGGCCTTAAAGTTAAAGAGTTACCATTATTGTCTTCCCATGTGTACATCTCTTTTTCTACAATGTCTGTCACTTCTCCAATTGCACGAGAAAAAGTTTCAGTACTTTCAACAATTGGAGTGCGGCAATATTTATAGCCGTAAGAGATAAGGAGATTACTAATAGTTTCATCCAAAGAACTCCAAAGGGTGGAGTCTGCTGGCAACAGATCATTCATTCCTCGAATGGCTTGGATTTTATTTGACATCAGTAAACTTTAAATAATAATAATTCGTATTTTACCAATTAAATCTCATGGTGAGTTTAAGCAATAATTAAGTTCTATTTAAAATGCTATAAATTTTTAATTCCACTTGGGACATGACCAGTAGAAACATACTGAGATGCTGAGTCACAATGCTGCTGCTGATCATCAAAAAAAATATCTGCTCCAAACTCTCTTAGAAAGACACCTTTTTCAAGACCACCAAGAAAAAATGACTCATCTATGCGTATCCCCCATTCTCTCATGGTGTGAATAACTCTTTTATGCGCTGGGGCCGATCTTGCAGTAACTAATGCAGTTCTTATAGGATTATTTTCTTCAGGAAATGTTGATTGAATTTTTTGTAAAGAGACCAGAAAAGATTTAAATGGGCCTGCTTTTAGTTTAATTTTTTCAGACAGGACTTCGTTTTCATGGAAAGCCTCAAGGCCCTTCTCTTGAAATATTTTCTCAGATTCATCTGAAAAAATAACAGCATCCCCATCAAATGCAATTCTAAGCTGCGAAGGATGACTATGGTTTGACTTTGACTCAATAATTGAGGCTGCAGCATAGCCAGACTGAAGAGCCTTCTGAACATCGTTATAGTTACTAGACAGAAACAAATCTGCTTCAAAGGCTCCAACAAATGGGTGGGTGCTCTCTCCGCGAGTAAACGCTGCTCTTGAAATATTTAAACCATAATGCTCAATCGAGTTAAAAATTCTTAAGCCAGTATCAGCACTATTTCTTGAAAGCAAGATTACATCAATTGGAGTTTTCTTGCTATTTAATTTAAGTAATTTTTTCACTAAAGTGAAGCCCACACCTGGCTCAAGAATTTCTTGTTCATTTTCTTGTTGATGTTTGGCATACGCCTCAATACCTTCGTCTTTAAATATCTGATGGGAGTGATCAAGGTTAAACAATGCTCTTGAAGAAATTGCAATGACTAGTTTTGAATTCTCAGTTTTTATTTGCTTTGTGACCATTGAGCTCCATTGTACCTATCCAAACAATAATCTAGCCACCTTAGCATGAACAGGTTAAGCTCTAATTGGAAGGCTAGGTCACTGCAGTCATTGATCAGAGGGTGAGAGTCATTAATTCTTGTTTCTTTACATATTGAGGTCACCTCTAAAAGCCTTGCATCAAAGTAAATTTTGAAACAAATATCTGGCCGATTAATTATTTTCTCTTGAGACTCAATCTTGTGGGTTAATGTATAGCTTCCAGTATAAGGAGCCTTGTCATGACAAAGTAAAAACAGATCGTTAGATGGTTTTTTTATTCCAACAAAATCATTTTTAATAGAAGGTAGAAGTGGAATAAGTCTCGAAATTTTTTTAAAGTTAATCTCAAAAATATCAGAAATATTTGAGTAGGATACTTTTTTTTGTTTATCCATTAGCTTTGTTAGTATCTGATCGTTTGTCATAGCCACACTGTTTCGCAATTAATTTCGCCTTCATTACTCAGATTGTAGTGGTTATAACCAATCATTTCAGAGCCATTAAATTGAAGGGCTGTTGATGGACAAGAGAATAGTTTGACGTCATTTCTATTAAATTCAGAGCCTTGATGAGCGTGTCCCCAAATAACTGCTTTAATGTTGCTAAACTGGTCGATGGTATTAAAAAAATCATCTGAGTTTTCTAAGGATTTTTTATCATCCCAATCACTGTTCATAGCAATTGGAGGATGATGAAGGCAAAGCACAATAAACTTTTTAGTTGAAGCTAGAATTTTTTCCGCTAGCAGTTTAAGTTCATCTTTTGTCAGCAAACCACTAGTCTTGTTATCTTGAACAGAGTCCATTGAAATTATTTCCCAGTCTGCGATTGTAAGTGTTGTTAAATAATTTTGACTGAACGCCGAAGACAAATTTAATTTATTGTCATGGTTACCCGGAACAATAGTAAGATTGACGCTGATTGGTTTGATTATTTCTTTTAATAGTGAATAGGATGACGCAGTCCCATTGTGACTCAAGTCACCACTAATTATTAGTGCATCATAATTTCTACTAGTAATGCTATTGACTATAGAGCTTAGATTTTTTTGAGAGTCAGCGCCCCACACTTTTTTTTCATCATCTATATGACTATCGCTGATTTGTATAAAGGAGTTGGTCATGGAAACTATACTGGAATTTTTTTTATGGAGGCTTTAGAAGTCACCTTGATCAAAATTTGACTGATTTTTAACATACGATGCATGCATTTGATCGTCATTAACACTCTGAAATCTGTCTTCAAAAGCTAAATCTTCAAATTTAGAATATTGTCCTACGAAGGCAAGTTTTATATTACCCGTTGCTCCATTTCTATGCTTTGCAATTCTTAAGTCAGCCTTTCCTACTTCCTCTGGATTGGTGTAGGAATCATCATGATAAACTTCATCACGATATATAAATCCAATAATGTCAGCATCTTGTTCAATTGAGCCAGATTCACGTAAATCTGCCATTTGAGGTATCCTTCCTTTACCAGTTTTTGCGCGAGACTCTACGCCTCGATTAAGCTGAGAAAGTGCAATCACTGGAACATTAATTTCTTTAGCGAGTGCCTTTAGTGAGCGCGAAATTTCTGAAATCTCTTGAACTCTATTTTCTGATTTTCCATGGACCGTCATTAATTGCAAATAATCTACCATTATTAAGCCAAGGTCGGGATATTTTCTTTTAAGTCTTCTACATTTTGCGCGAATTTCAGTTGGGGTGATTGAAGGCGTTTCATCAATCAAAATTGTATTCTCTTCAAAGGCCCTTACGGCGTGATTAAAGCTATTCCAATCTATTTCAGACATGTCACCATCACGTAATTTACTTGAATCTATGCGCCCAAATGATGAAATCATTCTTATCACTAATTGCTCTGTCGGCATTTCAAGACTAAAAACTGCAACAGGCGTTGAATTATGAATTGCAACATGCTCAACAATGTTCATTGATAAAGCTGTTTTACCCATACTTGGTCTTCCTGCGATAATAATTAGATCGCCATTTTGAAGGCCTGATGTTAATTTATCCAACTCAGCAAAGCCAGTCTCTGTTCCTTTAAAACCTTTCTTTTCTTGCATTTCATGAACGCGATTCACAACATCTTTGATAATGTCTTTTACATTTGTAATTTCTTGCTTATTGCGACTCACTTGTTCTGCAATTTCAAAGATTTTTCTTTCAGATAAGTCTAATAAATTGTTAACTTCAATATCCTTTGGATGGAAGGCAGTATCAGCTAGCTCTCTTCCAATCTTAATTAGCTGTCTAAAAATTGAAAGCTCTCTAACATGCTTTGCATAAGCATCAATGTTCGAGACACTTGGCGTGTTTTCGGCAATTTGAGCAAGATAAGCAAATCCTCCAATAGATTCCTCATCGTGTGTCTTGATGACCTGCTCTTTGACGGTAAGAATGTCTGCAGGCTTGTCGTGCTCTAGAAGGATAACTATTGCATCGTAAATGATCCGGTGAGAGGCTTGATAGAAATCATCAGAACTAATTATGTTAACAACATTGTCCCAAGAATCATTATGCAATAATAGGCCGCCAAGAACTGATTGCTCTGAGTCAATTGAGTTTGGTGGTATTTTTGGGTTTTCAATATCCATTAGTGCATTTTAGAAAAATAAAAAGCCCTCAAAAAGGGCTTTTTATTTTAACTTACTTATGTGATTTGAATTAACTTATTCTGTTTCAGTTGAGGCTATAACTATTACTTTAACTGATACAACAACATCTGCATAGAGAGAAACTGTCACTTCATATTCACCTGTATTTCTTATAGCTTCAGACATATTAATGTCTCTTTTTTCAACTTCAAAGCCTTGTGCAAGAAGGTTTTCAGCAATATCAGCAGGGCTAACAGAGCCATAAAGTTTTCCTTCTTCGCCTGCATTTGCTGTAATTGTACAAACTACATCTGACATTGCAGTTTCTTTTGATTGTGCATCTGTCATGGCTGCAAGTTCTTTGGCCTCAAGATCTGCACGTATTGTTTCAAAAGTTGCCATGTTAGCCTTGTTGGCTGGCTTAGCTTTTCCTTGAGGAATTAAATAGTTTCGAGCGTAACCAGACTTAACGTTTGCAATATCACCAAGGCTACCTAATTTTTCATTTTTTTCTAATAAAATTACTTTCATGAGGTCTCCTATTTTTTGTGTTTGTCTGTATATGGAATTAACGCCAAGAACCTTGCTCGTTTAATCGCAGTAGTTAGTTGTCTTTGAAATCTAGCTGTTGTGCCAGTTATTCTTGATGGAGTGATTTTTCCACTCTCGTCAATATTCCTGAGTAAAGTTTCGACATCTTTATAATCAATCTCCTTAACGCCAGCTTTTGTAAAACGACAAAAGCGGTTGATAGGGATTTGAAATTTACGTCTTTTAGTTACTTGTTTTTTAGCCATTACAATCTCCTATTTCTTGTCAGCATCACGATCTTTGGTTTTATCTTTACCATAATCTTTAGCTTTATCTTTGTCAGATTCTGTAACCATAATTGATGGGTCAGTGATAGCCTCTTTTTTAGAAATTATTAAGTTTCTAAGTATGGCATCATTGAAGCGAAAGTTATAGTTTAATTTATCGAGAGTATCTTTGTCACACTCAATATTCATCATTAAATAATGTGCTTTATAGATTTTATCGATTGGGTAGGCGAGGTGTTTGCGACCCCAGTCTTCATCTCTGTGAACCATGCCACCACCTGAAGTGATTAGTTCTTTGTATTTTTCAATCATTGTCGTTACCTGAGAGCTTTGATCAGGGTGGACAATGAGAGTTATTTCATAATGTCTCATTAACATCTCCTTACGGTTAAAAAAAAGCTTGCCAACTACTGTTGATCAAGCAAGGAAGGGGGTATTTTATACTACTTAATCTATATTGCTTAATTATTTATTGTTCTTATCGTATTATGTAGGTATTGAAATAAACTATTTTGTAATTTAATGAGATGGATTGCTAGTTCTTGGATTAAACGAATACTTTTATTATGCCTTGTAATATTTACTTCATATATATTCTATTTGAATGGCTTAGTGAGAGATGAGTTTTCCTCAGACATTGAACCAATAGAAAATGTTATTCAGATTCAATATTCTTTTGATGAGTATCCTAGAGACCTCGTCAATATGCTTTTATTGGTGGAGGATCAGTCATTTTTTCATCATAGTGGGGTTGATTTTAAAGAAATACTTAGAGTTATTTATGGATATTTATTTGAAGAAAAAGGGCTTAGAGGTGCTAGCACAATAACTCAGCAGTTGATTAAAAACTCATTACTCTCAAGAGATAAAACATTGTCAAGAAAAGTAGAGGAGGCTCTAATGGCAATCCTACTTGAGCTGTCATATGATAAAAAATTTATTCTTGAGAGATATATGAATACGGTATATTTAGGCCAACAAGGATCTACTGCTTTTCACGGTTTTGCTGGCGGAAGCTTGCACTACTTTAACAAAGATGTAAGTAGTTTAAATTTGAGGGAAATAGCTACGCTTGTTGCTTTGCTTAAAGGCCCCACTTATTTCAATCCTACTAATTTTCCTGATCGCCTTAAAAAGCGCGTTGAAATGATCTTGTCGATGCATAAAAACTATAAAAAAATAATTTGATGAATATACTTGCTATTGATACTTGTACAGAGGTAGCATCTGTTACTTTGTACTCTTCTGGAGTTAGGGCGAGTAGAGTGCTAACCAATGTTGAAAAAAGTTCTGGCCACATTCTGAGGCTTTGTGATGAGGTGTTTACTGAGTCTGGAAAGCAATTAAATGAAGTTGACTTGATTGCATATTCAAAAGGACCAGGCGCTTTTACAGGTGTGAGAATGTGTATCGGTGTTGTGCAAGGGCTTTCGCTTTCTTGCAGCATTCCTACCATTGGTTTTTCAACTCTTGAATTGCTAGGATTTAGGGCGTCTAAAATACTTAAATCAGAAAAAATTGCTGTTGCGCTTGATGCAAGGATGGGAGAGGTTTACTGGGCAGTTTATGATCATGGAGAGCTTAATAATATGAAAATTTGTAGCCCTGAAGATGTTGATAATGTAGGTGATAATTTTTTAGGTGTTGGAACGGGATGGAGCACCCATCATGATCAATTACATTCTGCCTCTAATGTCAAGATCACTGACCTTAGTATTTACCCTGAATCGAGTGAATTAGTAGATTTATCTATTCAGGCAATTGAGTCGGGGCAAAATCCAACATTTGAACTCCCTCAACCAATATATTTACGAAACAACGTCGCCCAAAAATCATTAAAATAAAATCTTTTTTTTACAGCTTTTTTTATTTATGTGGAAATGGATTCAAAGGCAGTCATCTCCTAAAATTTTTTACCAAACCTGTACCAGTTTAACTCCTTGGTTTTTTTGGCCATTTATTGGTTTTCTATTAGTCGGTTTATACTGGGCGCTTATTGTGTCTCCTGCAGATTACCAACAAGGAGATGGTTATAGAATTATTTTTATTCATGTACCTAGTGCGATTTTATCAATGATGGTTTATGCAATCATGGCTATTGCCGGCGGTATTGGACTTATCTGGCAAATTAAAATGGCTGAAGTGGTCGCTAAGGTTTCCGCGCCTATAGGTGCCGCCTTTACTATTATTGCACTGGTTTCAGGTGCCGTCTGGGGAAAGCCGATGTGGGGAGCTTGGTGGGTTTGGGATGCAAGACTAACATCGGAGCTTATTTTATTGTTTTTATATCTGGCTTATATTTCACTCAATAACGCATTTGATAATCCAAGAACAGCTGCCAAAGCAAGCTCAATTTTGGCAATTGTTGGATTGGTAAATTTGCCTATTATTCATTACTCAGTGAAATGGTGGAACACACTGCATCAAGGCTATTCAGTTGGCACGGGCGGGCTAAAAGATTCTGACATGCAAATTGCTCTTGCGCTAATGTTTGTGGCATCTATTTTTCTATATGCTTTATTGGTAGCTATTAAAGCTAAGACTGAGGTTTTAATTCGTGAGCAGAATTCTCGCTGGGTCCAAGATGAAGTGAGTGGGGCAGCCTTATGACTATGGTAGAGTATTTCTCTTTTCTTCCTTATGGCAAATATGCATTTTATGTATGGCTAGCATATGGTGTTTCTGCAATAACAGTTATAACGCTTTTTGTGAGTGCCAAAAGGAATCATAAAAAAGCCATAATAAGTCTTAAAAATAAGTATTCAAGAAAGTAATGACTAAAAGACAGAACAGAATGCTGCTTGTTGCCCTTCTTGTGTTTGGGGTATTTTCAGCTGGTTATCTTGGTATTAAGGCTTTTAATGAAAATCTATTGTATTTTTATACACCAAGCGATATTGCAAATGGAAAGGCGCCAGCTGGAAAAAGCTTTAGAGTGGGAGGACTGGTTGAAAAGGGTAGTGTTAAGAGGCAAGATATGACGGTAAGCTTTGTGGTGACAGATAATAATGAATCGGTTGAAGTTACGTATGAAGGGATTCTGCCTGATCTTTTTAGAGAGGGGCAGGGCGTTGTTACGAGTGGCTCACTAACTTCAAAGTGTTCTCGTAATTGGTTTGGCAGGCAATGTAAATATATATTTCTGGCAACAGATGTATTAGCAAAGCATGATGAAAACTACATGCCGCCTGAAGTTGCTGCTGCATTAAAAATTACAGCAGAAAAAGAATGAAAAAATTAATTCCATTAATTATATTTATTGTAATTGCAGTATTTCTGTTTTTAAGTCTAAATTCAAATAAAGGAGAGCTGCCTTCTCCTCTTTTAGGAAAAATGTTCCCTAGCATTGAAGGCAAAGACTTTTATACTAATGAAACTATTAAGGTTGTGGATCTTCTTGATAATAAGATGACCTTAATCAACGTTTGGGCATCATGGTGCACAACCTGCCGAAAGGAGCATCAAATGATTATGAATATTGCTCAAAATACAGATCTGCAGCTAATCGGCATCGACTACAAAGACACTCGAGCAAACGGAGCGCAGTATTTAGAAATTATGGGAAATCCTTTTGATGAAATCTTATTTGATCCAGATGGTAAGATTGGAATGGATTTAGGGGTTTATGCAACTCCAGAAACTTTTTTAGTGGACAAAAAAGGCATGATTCTATATAAACATATCGGTGAAATTAATCAAAATGTCTGGGATAAAAATTTTGCGGTTCATCTTAACCCTATTGAAAGTTAAAGTATTTTTTATTAAAATTGCATATTATGCAATAGTTTTTACTAGATATCCTTTGAGAGATGGGTTTAATGATGTATAATAATTTTGAACGCCATAATATGTATATATGGTTTTTATTAAATTTTTAAACATATAAGGAATTTGAACAATGAATAAATCAGATTTAGTTTCAGCGATTGCTGACAACTCAGGACTTTCTAAAGCAGACGCTGCTCGCGCTTTAGATGCTACAACTAGCGCAATTACAGGTGCATTATCTAAAGGTGATTCTGTAGCAATTACTGGTTTTGGTAGCTTTTTGGTTAGAGCCCGTGCTGCTCGCAGTGGTCGTAACCCTCAAACAGGCGCAACAATTCAAATCAAAGCTTCAAATGCTCCTGCATTTAAAGCTGGAAAATTATTAAAGGAATCTGTTAACTAAACAGTTTTTTGTCAGTATAATATGCCCGATTCCTGAAGTGATTCGGGCATTTTTTTTGGGCGCTTAGCTCAGTTGGGAGAGCATCGCCCTTACAAGGCGAGGGTCACAAGTTCAAGTCTTGTAGCGCCCACCAAAAAATTGGAGCGGTAGTTCAGTTGGTTAGAACGCCTGCCTGTCACGCAGGAGGTCGCGGGTTCGACCCCCGTCCGCTCCGCCATTTTTAAATAGATTACAAGCTCTCATTACTTTGAGTCAATTGTGTGAAAATGGCATTCATTTAAAACATAGATCCGACTTCTGATGAATGTTGATACAACTAAAGATAATGACGCTCTTAATGGTGAGATTTTTCCGACGTTCGTTAGGTATCTGATTCCCTCTGTTCTTGGCTTAATTGCCATGACATCCTCTTCATTGGTGGACGGCATTTTTATTGGTAACTATGTGGGTATTACTGCTCTAGCTGCAGTTAATCTTATTATTCCAATAATTACTCTCCTATTCGGCGTTAGTATGATGATGTCTATTGGTGGCTCAGTTCGAGGCGGCAAGTATCTTGGCGAGGGAAATAAGTCAGCTGCATCTTCAATTTTCAGTAAGTCACTAATTTTTATGTCTATCTATGGCATTGCATCTATTACTCTGACCCTAGTATTTGAAGAGCAGATATTTTTGAGTCTCGGCGCTACTAAAGAGCTGTTTCCAGTGATGAGTGAGTATTACCGCATCATCATGCCATTTGTCATTTTCCAGTTGATTATTATCCCTCTGTATTTCTTTATCCGTTTGGATGGTTTACCTAATCTTGCTGCTATTGCGCTTGGAGTTGGCGCAGTAGTTAATATTGCATTGGATTATTTATTTATTGCAGTTTATGATTGGGGGTTAACTGGCGCAGCTTGGGCAACAGGCATATCAGAAGTTCTGTCGCTATTAGTTATTCTGTTTTATTTTTTTATGCCAGAGAGGACCTTAAGCTTTAGTTTTCGTCAGAACAACTGGATGGAAGTATTTCAAGCGGCATACAACGGAATTTCTGAATTTATTAATGAAGTTTCTGGTGCTATTATTGCCTTTATTTTTAACTGGATGTTAATCCAACGTGCTGGAGTTGAGGGCGTTGCGGCGATTACTGTTGTAAATTATATGTTGATGACAGGCTTTATGATGTTCTTTGCCATCGAGGACACGAGCCAGGTGATGATTTCTCAAAATTATGGGGCTCGTAATGCTCAGCGTACTAAAGCTTTTCTAAAAACTGCTTGCGTTATAGTTGCCTTATTAAGTTTATTTTTTATAACTGTGTTGGTAACAGCAAGCGGGCCCCTGATTTACCTATTTGTTAATGAGAAGGACAGCGCTCAAACTGTAATATTGGCTTTGGAATTTGTTACGTATGTTTGGCCAATTTTTATTTTTGCTGGCTTTAATATGATGATAACTGGCTACTTAACTGCTATTCATTTGCCTTTTCAGTCTGCGCTTTTAGCTTTGAGTCGCGGATTGATTCTTCCGACTGGCCTTCTAATACTTTTTTATAGCTTAGTATCTGATTTTCAGTTTATTGCTGCTCTTTCAATCGCGGAAGGTGCTGCCTTTATTCTTGCTCTAGCTCTATTTATTGGGTATAGCCCCGAAAAAGTAATCTCAGCAGATAGGTAGCTAAGTATTTAAATAGTTAATCCCTATTCAAGCAAAATAGCTTAGATTGATAATATTAAAGTGTTGAAGTACAATGACTCTTTATTATTTTTACTTACTAATTCAGCATGATAGACAGTCCAATAAGCGCAACAGTCGATTTTGAGAAAGATGGCATTCAGCATGGCTTTCTAAAGCTTCCACACTCTCATGACGCCTCTGCATGGGGGTCAATTGTTATTCCTATAACGGTTGCAAAAAATGGAAAGGGCCCAACCATCCTTTTTACCGGCGCAAACCATGGCGATGAATATGAGGGACCAGTGGCATTATTTGATCTTGCGAATCAAATCAAAGCAGAAGATATTTCGGGAAGGGTTATTATTATCCCTGGGATGAATTATCCAGCTTTTCAGGCAGGCAAGAGAACCTCACCAATTGATGGTGGAAACATGAACCGAGTTTTTCCTGGTAACCCTGAGGGTACATTTACTGAAAAAATTGCCGACTACTTTAGTCGCACTCTTCTTCCTCTTGCTGATTATGTGCTGGATTTTCATTCTGGCGGCAAGACACTAGATTTTCTGCCTTTTTGTTGTGCTCATGTGCTGGAAAATAAAAAGCAGCAAGCTAAATGTATTGCTGCTATGAAGGCCTTTAATGCGCCTCACTCCGTAATGCTTTTAGAGATAGATGCGACCAACATGTACGACACTGCAGCAGAAAATATGGGTAAAGTTTTTATTAGCACCGAGCTTGCTGGAGGCGGAACGACGTCCGCTTATACGGTCGCCATTGCTAAAAAAGGAATCCGAAATATTCTTCGTCATGCAGGAATTACCAAAGGTGAAATGGAAGTCGATGAGACACTGAGCCTAGATATGCCCGATGAGCGCTGTTATGTTTTTAGTGAAACCTCTGGACTGGTAGAACATTGTGTTGATCTTGGCGATGAAGTAAAGAAAGGACAGCTTGTCGCTAAAGTTCATAATATAGAGCGAACCGGAACAAATCCAGTTGAGTATTTTGCTGGAATTGATGGTGTTTATACGGGCAGACATTTTCCAGGACTGGTTGCCAATGGTGATTTTCTTGGCGTCATCGCAGTGCCTGTTTAATGCTCAATCAGTTTAAATGATAAAAGAGTATTTTTATGAATTACACTTTAAGGAGTTTTGAATGAATGCATTATTTGCATCAGATAACGTAACTAGTGCTTGCCCTGAAGTCATGGATGCTGTTATTGCTGCCAACTCAGGCATTGCTGGATCTTATGGCGATGATGAGTGGTCTTTAGCCCTAAAAAAGAGATTGTCTGAGATTTTCGAAACCAATGTTGAGGTTTTTCTTGCGGTGACGGGCACAGCTTCAAATGCATTAGCACTCTCTGCTCTTGCGCCAGTCTTTGGAAAAATTTATTGCCATGAGTTGTCACATATTAATACCGATGAGTGCGGCGCCCCTGAGCTTTTTACGGGCGGCGCTAAGTTAATACCTATGCGAAGTAGTAATGGAAGAATCGATGCGGGTGATCTCGCTGAAGCTATAAGAGGGTCTGGTAATGTTCACGTTACGCAGCCCTCCGTTGTGAGCGTTACTATGTCATGCGAAACTGGCACTGTTTATCAGCTGGATGAAATAAAAGCTATTTCTAAAATAGCCCATGACAATAAAATGAGCGTTCATATGGATGGCGCTCGGTTTGCAAATGCACTTGTCTCTCTTGACGTGAGCCCAGCAGAGATGACCTGGAAATCTGGAGTTGATGTTCTAACCTTAGGCGGCACAAAAAATGGATGCCTTGCCGCTGAGGCGATCGTATTTTTCAAACCTGAAGCGGTTGGAAATTTTCCATTTCTGCATAAAAGATCAGGTCAGCTGCTTTCAAAGATGCGATTTATTTCTTCGCAGCTTGAGGCTTATTTAACCGATGATGTTTGGCTTAGAAACGCTCGCCATGCAAACGCAATGGCAAAAATTCTGAGTGAGGGGCTGGATTCATTTTCGAACATTAAGCTGGCATATCCAACGCAGTCTAATGAAGTTTTTGTCCATCTTCCACGCGACGTTATAGATTATTTAAATAATTCTGGTTACGATATTAATGAAGAAGAGCTCGACGGCAAGGCAGTTAGATTTGTAACTGCATGGAATTCTGAGTTAAAGGATATTAATAATCTTTTGGAAACTTTAGCTCAAAAATACTAAAACAAACTAAGGATTAAAAACTTTGTTTAGATAAAGAGTCTAGCCTTGTATAATGCACTTGAACGAGTTTAGTGAGATGAGTAACATTGCAAGACACTCCTAGCTAGTAAATAAATAATTGAGAGTTAATAATTAACTCCTCATAGGGAACTCAAATTTTATTTTGAGTTTAAGTTTAAATGTTTGATGGCTTCAAGCCTCAACGCTATTGGTAAATAAAATAATTATGTTAAGTGCAATAAGAAATAAATCTAAAGGTTGGGTCGCTTATGTTGTAGTTGGTTTTATAACGATTCCATTTGCTTTATTTGGTATCCAGGACTATGTAAGCGGGTCATCAAATGCTTCGATCGCAACAGTTGATGGTGAAGACATCGATATAAACATTTATTACCAGGAGTTAAACACTCAGCAAAGGAATCTCCAGCAACAATTAGGAGCCGCATATTCACAAGAGATTGATAATGCATTAAAGCAGACGCTTATTGATTCAATGATCAATGAAAAACTTGTTGAGAATTTTGCGAGTTCATTGGACATTGTTACGCTAGATGACGAGGTTCGCTCTGTTATTGAGATGAATCAAGCGTTTCAGGTTGATGGTGAGTTTTCTGAAGATCGATACAGCCAACTTCTAAGACTGAATAGCTATTCACCAGCAGGATACGAGATCGCCCAATCAAGGGCGCTAACGCGTGACCAAATTAAACGCAATCTGAGTAGCTCTGCATTCATGTCATCAACGCAAATTAAACAGCTTAACGATCTCGCATCTCAAGAAAGAGAGGTTTCATATATAGCTCTTAATACTAAAGATTATGAGAGCCAGGTTTCTGTTTCACAAAGTGAAATTTCAGACTATTTCAACGAAAATAGATCAAGCTTTATAGAGAGTCGGAAAGTTAAAGTTGATTTTGTTGAGCTTTCATTAGAGGATATGCAGGAGCCTGCAAACCCAGATGAGGAGACTCTTCAAAGTCTTTACGATGATAACTCTGAGCTTTATACCAATTCAGAAAGAAGACGTGCACAACATATATTAATCGAAAGTGAAGAGATTGCCAAAGACCTGCTTGATCAAATCAACCAAGGCGCTGATTTCTCTGAGCTTGCAATTGCCAATTCAAAAGATACATCTTCGAATGAGAAGGGTGGCGATCTAGGATTTTTTGAGAGAGACTTAATGGGTGCAGAATTTGATGAAGCTGCATTTGCTATGAGTGTAGGAGAGGTTAGTGAGATTGTTTCTACAGACTACGGCTATTTTCATATTATTAAGCTTACTGATATTGAGACTGAAACAGTTCAATCTTTTGATGACGTCAGAGAGCAGTTAGTTGCTCTTCATAAGAACAATGTTAGTAAAAAAATGCTATTTGATTTATTGGAAGAGTTTACTAGTCTGGCTTATGAAGAGTCGCTTGATATGGTTGCCAATCAGTTTGGTCTAGAGCTTCAAACCAGTGACTACTTTGCAAATTCAAGTCAGCAGTACGATGAGGCTTTTGTGTCTGCCGCTTTTAGTGAAGCAGTTGTTGATGAAGCTGAAAACTCAAAAGTAATTGAGATTAGTGCTGAAAAATTTGTCGTTCTATCTCTTTCATCTTCTCAGCCTGAGCGCGAAAAAGAGTTGGATGAGGTTAAGGATCAGGTTGCATCAATCTTAAGTAATATTGGCGCGAAAATACTGATTGAAGACTTATCTCTTTCAATTGCAACGGCTCTAGAGAGTGGTGATGAGTTGATGACCAATAAGCTACTAGCTGATAATGGATTAGAGTGGAACGCTGAGGGCTGGATTTCAAGAGCTGCAGAGCTTCCTTTTGACGTAACGAGTATCGCCTTTTCGATACCTAAGCCTATTGATGGAGAGCACACTTATAGTGCTCAAAGTGTTGATAATTTAACTTCTTTAGTTGTTGATTTAAGTGGCGTTAGGCTTCCAGAGGAAGAGACCGATACCGGTATTGCGGCGCTTTATCTTGGCCAAGAAAACAACGAAATGTTTGTCTCGCTTATTAAGCAACTAAGAGAGAGTGCTGAGATAAAAATATTTTCTGATCTTCTTTAGAATATTAGCGCTAAAATAATAATTTTATGAAAAGAAAAATCGGGAAAGCAGCGCTTTTTCTAGCAGCACTAGCGGTAATTTGGCTTATACTTGGTATGATTAATTTGGTGCCATTTTTAATAGAGTTACCTCAGGAAACAAGTATTAGGGCGCATGCCTCATTAGCGGTCATTTTCTTGCTAATAGGGTCTTGGGCTTTTTGGAATGAAGATTAATTTTTAATAAAGGATATCGTTATTATGAAAACGTCAGATATATGTATTTTAATTTCAGTTGCAGTTGCATTTGTAACAACTGCCTTTCTTTGGTTTCAAGGCGTAGACACAAAACAAGAGGCACTGTTTACTGCAACCTGGATCCCATCAATTTTAACTTTTGCTATTTATTTTAAAATAATAGCTAGGAAGGACTAATCATGGATGATTCACTAATATTCTTTACTGGTTTTTTCTGCTTTGCTCTCGCTATAGTTGGCGCTGTAATGACCGTAGTAGAATTTAAACGTATAGAGAAAGAAGATAAAAAATAGTACAGTTTGAGGAAAGACTTGTTGAGTTAAAAAGGGTTGTAGATTTCTTAATGAGTTCTTTACCCTTTTTGGCCTTTTAGCTACTTCTTAGTATTACTTTTTTTCTTAAAAAAGATGCGATGACCTTAAAGGTCTGGCCCCTTTTCATAAAAGTTATATCCTGCATCAACATAGGTCACTTCACCAGTTATTCCAGATGCTAAATCTGAACATAAAAATGCAGCAGCATTGCCAACCTCTTCGGTGCTTACATTGCGCTTAAGCGCTGAACTTTCAGCAGCATGATCAAGCAGCTTACCAAAACCTTTAATGCCGCTTGCAGCAAGCGTTTTTATAGCGCCGGCCGATATTGCATTAACTCGAATACCTTTCTCGCCTCCTAAGGCTGCAGCCATATACCTAACGTTCGCCTCAAGTGAGGCCTTTGCTACGCCCATGACGTTGTAATTTGGTATTGCCCTAAGTGCCCCTAAATAGCTAAGCGTTAATAAGGCGCCATTTTCATTAAGCATTGGAAGGGCGGCTTTTGCAAGCGCCGTAAAGCTGTACGATGAGATTTCATGAGCCTTAAGAAACCCTTCACGCGTTGTAACTTCAACATAATTGCCATCTAGCTCTGCTCTGTCTGCAAATGCAACCGAATGAACGATAATGTCAAAACTACTCCAAGACTTTTTAAGCTCAGCAAAGGTTTGATTGATTTGCTCATCACTAGAGACGTCACAGGGAATAACAATTGAAGAGTTGCAAATTTCAGCGCATTTTTCGACGCGACTTTTGAGCTTATCGGTTTGATAGGTAAAGGCAACTTCGCAGCCATTTGCCGCCATAGATTCGGCAATACCCCAAGCAATTGAGCGGTTTGAAGCAACGCCAACAATGAGTGCTTTTTTACCCGTTAAAAAACCCATAAAAACTCCACAATATTTATAATACAATTACTGATAAATTATAAACACATTGATTACAGTGGTGATGGCTACTTACTCAATGTTAGTGGATAATTAAAGTAAACCTTTTTAATAAATCTATTTTTTATGTTCTTACTAATGAAGCACAAACTTTATTACCTTTTATTTCTAGTATTGGTGTCTCTTGATCAGATTACCAAGCAAGTTTTTATGGCCTCTTATGATTTAGGCCAGTCTGTTTTCATTAATTCAAACCTTAGCTGGACGTATCTTCAAAATACGGGCGCGGCCTTTAGTTTTTTGGCGGGTGGGGGGTTTATCCAAAAGACCTTCTTATTGTCGATGTCTGTTTTAGTTTCTGTTTGGCTTATTTTTTGGATTCAAAGAACGTCGCCTCTTCATCTACAAAAGTTATTCGGTCAGTTTTTGTTACTTTCTGGGGCGGTTGGAAACCTAATTGATAGAGCTCTAAATGGTTTCGTTATTGATTTTATTGATGTGCACGTTAACGGCTTCTACTGGCCCGTCTTTAACTTAGCAGATAGCTTTATTTTTCTGGGTGTTGCGCTTATTTTATTCGAGAGAAAATCAACTGCTTAAGGCAATTGCCTTTGATAAATCTTCTCAGCTGGTAGAATATTAATTTACTTTGAGTACAAACTATTTTTTCATGAGAAAAGGCCTCCTACTTTCATTACTTATGTTAACCAGCATTTCTGTGAGTGCTGAACTACAGAAGATGTCGGTTAATGGTGAACTCTTAACGTCTGATAGCTCAGAATGGTCGTGCGTGCTAGATGAAAAGAGTTCCCTGGTCTGGGAAGTTAAAAGTGAAGATGAGGGATTGCAATATGCCCTTAATACTTACACCTGGTTTGATGGGCAGAGCGGAAGAGATAGCGGGACTTATACTAAGAATTGTTATTGGGGTAAGAACTGCAATACAAAGTCTTATATTGAAGATATTAATAAGTCCGGGCTTTGCAGCTTTTCTGATTGGCGATTGCCCTCAAGAAACGAGTTAAACTCGATCGTTGATTATTATGGTGATAGTGATGCGTTGATTAATACTGATTTTTTTCCGAACACTCAGATGGAAACTTACTGGACCTCAACGTCCTTAAAAGACAGCCCATCTCTTGCTTATGAGATTCCCTTCTTTTTTGGCGGCTCAACAGCAAGAGATAAAACGATTGACACGTTTGTAAGGCTTGTAAGAAGTGCTGACTAGAGAGCTCGATCATTCATTGTTTGAGTCGTACTCTGACGATATACCTGTAATTCTTAAGAGGGTATACGCCGCAAGAGCTGTTTCTGAATCACAGCTTTCAATGGCCCTTCCAGGGCTTCTTAAGCCAAGCTTTGATCAGCTTAACATTGCGCTTGAGCTTCTTGAGAAATGCATTCTAGATAACCAGCGCATACTCATCGTTGGAGATTTTGATGCAGACGGCGCAACAGCAAGCGCTGTAGCAATTAAGGCTCTTAGGTTAATGGGGGCAAAGCATGTTGATTTTTTGGTTCCAAACCGCTTTAAGCATGGATACGGCTTAAGCCCAGAGATTGTTCAGGAGGCAAAGACTGAGAAAGATCCAAACCTAATTATTACTGTTGACAATGGCATATCCAGTAACGAAGGCGCCGCGCTTGCCAGGTCACTTGACATTGACGTTATCATTACCGACCACCACCTGCCTCCTAAAGTTCTCCCAGATGCAAACTCAATCATTAACCCAAATCTACGTGGCTGTGACTTCCCTTCCAAAAATTTAGCAGGGGTCGGCGTTTGTTTTTATTTGTTTTCTGCTCTCAAGACTCACTTGGTTGGTAAGGGGTATTTTGAAGCGCACAATATCCAGGTTCCAGATCTTCGTGAACTCCTTGACCTTGTTGCTCTTGGAACCGTTGCAGACGTCGTAAAACTGGATCAGAACAACCGAATTTTAGTGAATGAGGGAATTAAGCGTATTCGTCAAAAACTCTGCTCAAAAGGCATTCTAGCGATACTTGAGCTGACCAAGCGTCCAATCGAAACGCTGCAAGCATCTGACCTTGGATTTACGGTGGCTCCTAGAATTAATGCGGCAGGCCGGCTGAGCGACATATCACAAGGTATCCGCTGCCTCTTATCTGAGGATATGAATGACGCGAGAAGGTACGCTCAGACGCTAGAAGAGTTTAATGTTAAAAGGCGTGAAGAGCAGACCCGAATGCAGGATGAGGCATTAGCCATTGTCGAGAGCCAGTCAATTGATGAGAGCCAGTTTGCAATCGTCCTGTATGACGAGACCTGGCATGAGGGCATTGTCGGCATTGTTGCTGGGAAACTCAAAGAAACGTACCAGTGCCCTTGCGCCGTTTTTGCAAAATCAGGAAGCGTATTAAAGGGTTCAATCCGCTCAATACCTGACGTGCACATAAAAGATTTGCTAGACCTGGTTGACCGGGATAACCCAGGGCTGATTGATAAGTTTGGGGGACACGCGATGGCTGCCGGCTTAGCACTTTCGCCAGAGAGCTTTGAGAAGTTTAGTGATGCTTTTTCAGAGGCAATAAAAAAACATCTCGAGGGCAAGAAGCCAATCATTGAGCTAATGACGGATGGTGAGCTTGAGGCCTCTGAGATAACGCTTAAGAACGCAGAGCTACTTCGAGGAGCGTCTCCCTGGGGACAGGGCTTTGAAGAGCCAGTCTTTTATGGCGACTTTGAACTAATAGATCAAAAAATTGTCGGTGAAAAACATCTCAAGTGCACCCTGAAACTTGATGGTGCTAGTTCGATTTTTGAGGGGATTGCATTTTTTCAAGATAAGATTGAAACGAAACAGGTTAAAGTTGCTTATAAGTTAAATGTGAATTCGTTTAGAGGTAACGAATCCCTTCAGCTTATGATTGAGTCAATCGCACCCCAGTAAATAGATTTAACGCCAGCTCTTATTGAGCCAACAAGTTATTATAGCTAATGAATGTGTAAGTAATTATTGGTTCACTATCTACAATTACTCACAAACATAGCGCCACCTTGCCAATCTTCGACGTCTATCCATAGCTCTGCAGAATTTCTTAAATTTTTAAGATTTATTGGTTTAGATCTTTTGTGTTTTGTTAAGGTCACATAAAGAGGCTCTACTGGGACTTCGCCTTCTTTTATTAGACGACCAAAATATGCCATCCTGCCGACAAAGTACCCATCCTCTGTAAGCTTAATGTTGACTTCATCTTTCAAGTACTTAGTGTCAGTAGATAGTCCCTCCATATTCCAGGAGGAGCGATTAGAAAATTCCACATTAGCATTCTTAATAGTGATAGCACCTTCAGCTAGATTCCATCCTTCGAGCTCTCCCAATTCTGAATTGCCATAAAAAACTCGCTCTATTTTGAAGGCGCAACTTAAATTTTTAGCATTATTGGCCAGTTTGTGTTTGCTAAAGTCGTAGTCGAGTTTTGAGACAACTCTGTTTAACAACTCATTCAAAACACCTGGAGAGAAGACAACTTCATGGTTTTTAACATCTAAATCAGCAGAATGAGATTTGATTTCTGGACTTTTGGCAAAAGTTCTTTTTTTAGTAGGTGTTATTTTATCATTAGATTGAGAAGTAGAATTTTTGGCAGCTCCACAGTTAAAAACAAAATAAGTCCCATCTTCAGAAATACTCTTGATTGGATCACTGCCATCAGGGCATGATCCTGCAAAAGAAGTTCCACTGAAGCCAATTATTCCTAAAAGAAAAACAATTAATAAAATGCTTTTGAGCTTAATAGAGGATTTCAAGTAAAAGATAGTGACTCCTTAATTTAGATTAGGCTCAAGAAAAAATGTTATTGTAGACGCGTGGTAGTTTTGGGCTAAAGAAAACTTTGTCAGCAATAAGATCATGATCAAGTCCGAGTGCGTTTTCAATGCATGCAGCGCAAACGGATCGATAATCAATCGTTGACATTAGGTCCCTTTGTTCGAATTGTTCTTTTTTTGAAAGCCCTGGCCAATCTGAAATCACTCTACTCTTTGTTATAGCGCCACCAGCTAAAAGCCCGGCAGATCCATAACCATGCTCAGTGCCCCTTGTACCATTTTCAAAAACCGTCCTACCAAACTCAGTTAAAGTAAGGATGATGCTTCTGTCCCAAGCATCTCCTAACCCTTCTTTGTAGCCAGCAATAATGTCATCGATCAAAGTTAGTCTTTTGCCATGACGCCCATATTCATCTGAGCCTTGAGAGGCATGCGTATCAAACTGGTCAACTTTAATTACCGAAGACAAAGGACCGCCTTCCTGGGCCATTGCTTTACCTGCAAATTTCGCAAGGCTGGCGGGGTTTCTTGGAACTATTGAATTTTTTTGAGTGCTTTTTTTACTCACTTTTTTAAAGATTTCAGATCCTTCTTTTGCATAAGACATTGAAATAGAGTTAATTAGTTGAGTCATCAAATCACTAGAACCCTTTACGCTGGCAGGGTAAAAATTATCATTATCACTCATTCCTCTAAGAACTAAAGGCATGTCAAGTGACATCGACCTTCCAGGGGTCTTGGCAAGATCAAGCGCTCTGCCGAGCCAACCTGAGGTTTCAGAGAAAGGACTTAACCCGCCACCTTGCATTAGGTTTTGACCCTCAAAGTGAGATCTTTTGGTGTATGGAAAGTTAGTTGCGTGAACGATCGAAGCATTATTTTTAGCCATCAACCCACCAAAGTATTTAAAAGAGGGGTGAAGCCCAAAAAAAGAGTTAAGCTTTAAATAGTTATCAGGGGTAAGGCCTTTTCTCATCTTCAATAAATTTGGATCGCCAAACGGAGGAACCGCAGTAAGTCCGTCCATTCCGCCTTCAAGTAAGATAACCGAGATGGTGCCTGGCGGCTTATCTTTAGTAAATCCTGTAAGAGGAAGGCCCGCTAAAAATAATGAAGCACCAGAAACTTTTAAAAACTCTCTACGTGTTAAATTAACTTTAGGCATTTTCTAACCCCATTAGTTCAGGACTACACATTAAAGCGATAAACTGCTCTTTTCTTCCGGCAACGCTATTAACGAGCTCTCGAGTCGTCTTATTGGCACCGATTCTGTTCATAATCTGTTGTGAGGTGAAAGATGGTTTTCCAGCAGTATAAATCGCATCAGCAAAACGAATACGACGCTCAAACATTTCACCAGAGAGCCACTCGCTTTTAGCACTCGAGTAGCCATTGGGTTGTCTTACATGCCAGAAACTTTGTCCAAGTTCCTCAAAAATTTTACGGGTGGCCATTATGCTATCATCATAATCATCCACCTGATCCCAGCCAAGAAAAAAAGTAGCTCCACTTAACCTGATGACTTGAAATAACCACGTCATAGGCCACTGAAACTTTGGTTCTTTTGACGCAACTGCACGCTCGATTACTGCCCTGTGAATCTGATCCAGATTGCCGTTACTTTTTTTCCAAGCGTTGGCAATATAGTCAATGTCTGATTGACTCGGGTTGTCACTTATAAAGTGCTGTGTTAATTTAAATGAGATGTGATTGACTGTATGCTCATGAGCCGCCAAAAAATCAGTTAATTGCCTCAGGCCGCCTTTACCTTTAGGAATTACTTTACCCATAACGGTTTTAGTGCCTGGCTCTGCAGCATCTCTTTTAAAGAAATCCCAAGTATCTGTCGTTCCAGCCATTTGAATGAGCTTTGCATGTTTTTGCTTGACAGTGATTTTATTGTTACCCCACAACATACCCGGAAACACTCCCCAGCCAGCTAAAACTTTAGCCGTACTCCTGATGTCCTCCTCACTGTATTTTGCAGATGGTGATACTGTATGCAGCTCTAACAGCTCTCTTCCTAAATTATCATTGAGACCGGCCTGCTCTCCTTTCTGTTTTGCCCATTTGACTTCATTTGAGTTTGGACCAGCACTATAGATATTATCTAAGTATATTAGCATGGCTGGATGAGACGTCACCTTATATAGCATACGAGAGAAATCACCATTAAGGTTGGCTAATATTGCTTCATCTATAGCGTGCCCAATATGATTTTGGTTGTCGTGAACATCGCCAGTTGTAAAGTGATTTGCCCAAAAAGAGGCGAATCGAAGTCTGACCTGGTCTTTACCGTAGACATTTCTATGAGAGAACTTTAGTTGATCCTTTTCTCTCATTAAATTCTCTTTTTGATTTGCCTGCCTTTCAGCATTAGAGGCGTTAGCGGAATCCCCTATCTTGTTCCTTTGGAACCAGTTTGCGAACATCGTATCTCGTTCCATTAAGTCGGGCTGTAGAGATTTAGGCCATGGCTTCACTTTAGCACCTAAGCGACTTATACCGAGGGCAGGAGATTTAGCTTTTAGCTGAGAGATTGCCCAGGCTTTTATGTCATCTGGTAAAGGAGTGTCAGCCTGAAACATAAGACCCAATTTTTGTGCAACTCTATATTGTTCGTTCATTTAATATTATTCAAAATTAACTTTAATTCTAAATTTAGTATACATTCTATTTTGAACCATAAATTTTTTGAGGGAGGGATTTCTTAATTAGATATTAATGCTGACTAATCTACTACTTTTTTTGGAGTTCTGCTTTGGCGGGCTTGCCTGTTTGCGTGCGCGGCATTTCTTGAAGCACTTCAAGTGATGTAGGGTTCATAAAACGACTAATAATAGGAGCGCAGAATAAGCGTAACTCTTCCAGAGTCAGTGACTTGTTTTCTTTAAGAGTAACGAATGCTTTAACATGCTCTTCACCGGTTCCATCTGGAATACCAATTACTGCGCAATCAGTCACAGAAGGGTGAGTAAATATGCTTTCTTCTATCTCGTAAGCTGAAACCATTTCTCCCTTCACGCGGATCCTTTCGGACATGCGTGCTAGCCAATAAAGGTTGCCTTCGTCATCCAATTTAGCAAAATCTCCTGTGTGGAACCATGAATTTCGCCAAGCTTTAGCAGTCTCCTCAGGCATGCCAATATATTTGGATGCCATAATAGCGGGCTCAAGTGAGCGAATCACAAGCTCGCCAGATTCCCCTATAGGGAGTTCATTGTCGTCTGCATCCACAATAGCTACTTTATAACGATCCAGCACCTTGCCAGCTCCGCTCTTATCAAAAAGCGGAAGCGCTACGCCGCCAGCTTCGGTAGAGCCGTATCCAGTGCCTCTGGCCAGCTTAAGCTGAAATCGAGATTCAAAATCGTCATGGTCAACAGGCAAAGGTGTTCCCCATATAAAACGCAAACTATGCTGCGTTTCTTCAATGCGCGGCTCTGCTGACCAAAGCAACTGCTGAACAGAGCCCATCGACATAAACCATGTTGCCTTATAGCGGCAAACATCACTCCAAAAATTAGACAGGCTAAAGCCTTGACGAATAACCACTCGGCCGCCAACCATCATGGCTGGCAATATGTCGTACTGTGTTGCCCCTACATGATACAAAGGGTATGGGCTGTAGACGCAATCTTGCTCAGTAATACTGAATGCCTCTATCATCGACTCTGCAGCTCGAACTGAGGATCTGTGGGGAATATCACAACCTTTTGATGCGCCCGTAGTGCCTGAAGTAAAAAGAATTACAGCCGTTTCTTCGTCACTAAAGTCACAAGAAAAGTTTGTACTGGACTGACCAAGAATTGACTGCCACGGCAATATATTAAAGCTTTGAAGGTGCTCTTTAGCCGTCTGTTGCTCATCGGTCATGATAAATTGCTGTAAGTGCTTTAGGCTTTCAGAAACCTCAGCTAACTGCTGCAAATGCTCCCCAGAAGTAATCAGTATTTTGCACTTTGTCATGTTAATCATGCGCGCAAGTGAGGGGCCGCGCGCATTACTATTAATAGCCACCTCGATCACGCCGATTTTTTTAAGTGCGTAGGAGCAAGCTAAAAATTGAACGCAACTTGGAAGCATAATGGCGATGTACTCTTCATCACCAAAGCCGAGTTCAATGAGGCCATGGGCAATATGATTTGTTAGTTTATTAAATTCTGTATAGGTTAAGCACTCTCCAGTTTCAGCTTGGGTCACAAAAGGTTTGGAGCCGTATTGCTTGGCAGAGTTTTGGAGGAGCAGGCCAAGGTTTATCTTTTGGCCTTCGCGTCCAGTAAGTGGCGCCTTGTTCATGGAAGTGTTTCCGAATGATTACTTCTTTAAAATTCGAATGTTATCATATTTTAATTTAAACCGAAATTCAAATTTCACTCCTCTTTATATTAGAGTAATCAAATACATAGGTGAGAGTGATGGGTTTCGCTTAACTTAATTTACCAATTAATACTTCATTTCCAGCAGCAGGCTTTGCTGGCATATTAAGAGCGAGTAGAAGTGAAACTATTGCCATTCCAGCGCCTGCCAAAAAGACTAAAGAAGGCGAATAAAGCCAAATCAAACCAAAAGCAACCGGTATAAAGACCGCCGCAATGTGATTGATTGTAAAGGAGACTCCAGCGCTAGAAGCTATGTCAGCAGGGTCCGCAATTTTTTGAAAATAGGTTTTAAGTGCAATAGCAATTGAGAAAAATAGGTGATCTGCAATGT
>Ga0209090_10000382_pt1 | contig 27369 bp, 20 predicted proteins | sample ArcticOcean_MG_C_9_FD_187432 | JGI IMG/M metagenome (GOLD analysis project Ga0209090, IMG submission 187432) | Marine microbial communities from western Arctic Ocean - ArcticOcean_MG_CB2_152 (SPAdes) (version 2) | ecosystem: Environmental > Aquatic > Marine > Oceanic | place: Arctic Ocean... | reverse complement strand
TAAGTATTGGTTAACAAAACACTATCCGGCAAGGATGATAAATCGATGATTTGCATTCCTTCGTTTGTTCCAGTGTTTTCACTTACAACAAAGGCATAGTTCTCAAATGTTTTAATATCTCGATGAAAGTAAGCATCGCCCTGCATCGGACCTAAAACTGTATCAATAATTGCCATGTCTTCTACACGAATAAAAACCACGCCTTCTAAAATTCCCATCATGGCATAGTCTTCTCCATCCAGAGAGGTGTACCCCCAAACATCTGATCCACCATATCCCATACCATCATCATTGAACTGGATCTGACCATGGAGGGTAAATGTATCTCCCGCCATCGTTATTGAAGACAGGAAAGATAAAATATAAAATCCATTCAAGAATTGGGTTGGAAAAAATCTCATTTTTAGAATAACTATTTAAAATAGAGGTAGAACTTATAAAATAATAGTTACTATATACATGTCTGACAATCACCAAAATAAACAAGTATTCCTTTAGCCAAAATCACCCTTACCTTGTAATCTTTCTTATAACAAGGAAACGATCTTTCCATCTCATTCTAAGATAATAATTTGGATCTTGATTAGACTATATTTAAACGGTAATAAATTGGGAGAGATACATGACTTTAACTCAAAACTTGATTCCCAAATATACTAAATATTATCAATGATTAAATTTCAGCGTATTTTTCTTTTTTCTTCTCAGATGCCCTTTTATTCTGATCCAATTCCATTTTTCTTAAACGAATCGAAAGAGGTGTTATTTCCACTAATTCATCTTCCGCGATAAATTCAATGGATTGATCTAAAGAGAGAAGTTTTGGAGGACGAATCGTGACAGATGCATCCGTTCCGGATGCACGCATGTTTGTCAATTTTTTCTCCCGAGTAATGTTCACATTCATGTCTTCAGAACGGTTCCGTTCGCCAATGAGCATACCGTCATAGACTTCTGTCCCCACGCTTACGAGCAATTCGCCACGGTCCATCATACCCATGCAAGCATAAGCTGTTACTTTCCCATTCCGGTCTGCTACCAATGCACCCGTATTTCGTTGGGGGATACGACCAAACCAAGGAGCAAAACCATCAAAAAGTTTGTTCATAATTCCTGCACCTTGAGTATCCGTCATGAATTGACTCCGGAAACCGATCAATCCACGGGATGGGATGGAAAATTCCATATTTACCCTACCACTACCATGATTTTGGAGATTGGTCATTCGCCCCTTTCTTTTTGATAATTTTTCTGTAACTATCCCCACTCTATCTTCTGGGATATCCAAGAAAACTTTTTCCATGGGTTCCATTGTTTTTCCATTCTCTTCTTGGGTAATAACGTGTGGTTTGGAAACCATAAACTCATACCCTTCCCTACGCATGGTTTCTATCAAAACAGCCATTTGGAGTTCACCCCTACCCCGAACTTCAAACACATCGACCCGTTCTGTTGGAAGGACATGGAGAGATACATTACTCAAAATCTCCTTTTGCAATCTTTCGTGAATATGACGGGTGGTGAGGTAATTCCCTTCTTTCCCGGCAAAGGGACTGTTATTTACATAAAACAACATGGAAACGGTGGGCTCATCCACTTCGATCCGTGGTAAAGGTTCAGGATTTTCATTATCAGAGATGGTATCGCCAATAGTAATGCCATCTAATCCCGCAATGGCAATAATGTCTCCTGCTTCTAATTTTTCAACTTGGATTTTTTTAAGTCCTTTAAATGTGTATAAAGCAGAAAATTTATGGTGGTGCGTAATTCCTTTCTCTCCACAAAGCGCATATGAGGAATTCATTTCAAGCGTACCATTATTCAAACGACCAATAGCTATTTGCCCTACATAGGGATCATAATCTAGGTTGGTCACTAGAAATTGCGGGGTGTAATTATCATCTGCAACCGGTCCAGGAATTCTTGATAAAATTGTATCGAAAAGTGGTTCAAGATCTGTTGATTTATCATCCAATTTAATATGGGCGACACCTTCTTTAGCATTTGTATATAAAATAGGGAATTCTATCTGTTCATCAGTAGCATCCAAATCAATAAACAGGTCATACACTTCATCCACAACTTCACTTATCCTAGCATCCCCTCGATCAATTTTATTAATTATAAGAATAATTGGCAGGTTCTTTTCCAGCGCCTTCTTTAAAACAAATCGAGTTTGAGGCAAAGGACCTTCACTGGAATCAACAAGTAACAAAGCACCATCTACCAGATTCAGACTTCGTTCCACTTCACCTCCAAAATCTGCGTGACCCGGCGTATCCATAATGTTGATCTTAATATTTTTGAAATGGATCGCGGTATTCTTGGCCGTAATAGTAATACCACGCTCTTTTTCAAGGTCCATGGAATCCATGACACGGTCTTCCACTTGTTGATGTGCCTTAAAGGTGCCACTCTGTTTAAGCATACCGTCAACGAGGGTCGTTTTCCCGTGGTCCACATGGGCAATTATTGCAATATTTCTAAAATTTTCTTTTCTCATGATGTCTTCTTAAAATAATTGAATTAGGGTAAAATTTAGCGGCGAAAGTTCATGCTTTAGGGATATGTTAAAAAGAGATATTTGACACCCTTTCAAAAGATTAGAAAAAATTAATTTCTCTGGTTTTTTGGTTTACTTTTTCCGCCTTTACCTTTTTGATTTTTTTTACCACGAAATTTTTGATCTCGGCCGCCTTTTTTCTTTTTCCTTCCTGTAAAGAAATCTTCTTTTTTGGATGGTGCCTTGTTTGGCATTTCTTTGGAGATTTCAACAGAGAGTGCAACATCTTCAAATGTTTCATTATTTAAGGCTTTTATAACGTCATTTTTCCGATTATCTTCAATTTCAAAGAAAGAGAATTTTTTCATAATATCGATACTGCCAATCACAGCATCTTTTGAATCCATTGCTTCATTTATTAATCCCATGAGTCGATTCGGCGTCAATTTATTTCGAGTACCTACATTGATAAAGATTGTTGCAAATTTTGATTTTTGGCGTTCAGACCTATTCTTCCTTTCGCGAGGTTCTCTAATATCCCTTTTGTTTTTCCCACTGGATATGTTGATATCACGTGCATTTTTATAATAGGACAAATAGCGGTTGAATTCTGCTGAAACAAAATGTTTGATTAGAGTTTCTCGATCGAACGAAACTAACTTCTCATAAATATTATCTAAAAATGGCCCAATCTGTTCTTCATTCACTTCTACTTTTTCAATTTTATCAATGAGTGCATAAAGGCGTTTTTCGCAAATATCCCGACCACTTGGAGCTAACTCTTTTGAAAAAGAGATTCCTGAAACCCGTTCGATTTCTTTCAGTTTTCGCATATCTCGAGTATGAATAATAGCAATGGATATTCCACTTTTTCCGGCTCGCCCTGTCCGCCCACTACGATGTACATATACTTCCGGGTCATCAGGCAAACTATAATTAATAATATGGGTTATATCATTTACATCTAATCCACGGGCAGCAACATCTGTGGCTACCAATACTTGTAAACTACGACGTCTAAATTTCCCCATTACTTCATCCCGTTGTGATTGGGAGAGATCACCATGGATCGCATCAGCATTATAACCATCATGCATTAATTTATTGGCAATTTCCTTAGTTTCACGACGGGTTCGACAAAAAACAATTCCATAGATTTTGGGATTCAAATCTGCGATTCTTTTGAGTACCTCGTAACGATCCTTCGCATTTACCATATAATTCACATGTTTAATGTTTTCTGCTCCAATATTCTTGCGTGCCACAGCTATTTCCACTGGATTTTTCATGAATTTCCGGGTAATAGAAACAATCTTTTGGGACATGGTTGCAGAAAAAAGAAGTGTTTGTTTCTCCCTTGGTGTATTCTCCAGAATAGCGTCTAATTCTTGCTTGAACCCCATGGTGAGCATTTCGTCAGCTTCATCTAAAACTACTCTTTCAATATTCTCAACAAATAATTTTTTCCGATTGATTAAATCTCGTGTTCTTCCAGGTGTTCCTACAACAATCTGTGCACCTTTTTTAAGTGCTCTTATCTGAGAATCAATCCTTTCACCACCATACACAGCAAGTATGTTTACTCCTTTCAAGTATTTCGAATAGCTGATTAGGTCACGAGTGATTTGTACGCAGAGCTCCCTTGTAGGGCATAATACTAATGTTTGAGTATTCTTATTATCAGGATTTGCTAAATGGATAGCTGGCAACCCAAATGCCGCAGTTTTCCCAGTCCCTGTTTGAGCTGTTGCGATTATATCCTGTTGGGATGACATTAAGTGAGGAATAGTTTCAGACTGGATTGGCGTGGGAGTTTCAAAGCCTAATTCATGTACGGCTGTGATGATATTTTGATGCAGACCAAAATTTTCGAATGTACTCATAAATAAGTTTTACCAGTGTGGATGATTGTCTCTTCGTAAAATGAAGCTAAAAATGTGGTGCGGAAGTTCGCCTGAATTGAACACCATAAATAGAGATATTTAATATTGCATTAGGGATTAGGAAGCTGGAGCCTTGTACAAATAAATGGTTTCGTTGAATATTAAATTGAATAACTATGTATTAAATTTAAATTATTCTATTATTTATGAATTAATTTTCTCCCAAGTCAGATCCAAACATAACTTTCCTTTTTTATTACGAAACAAAATATAAGGAAATGAAAAAAATTGATAGTCACATTACCCATTGGAATTGGACTAGTATTTAAGAACTGTCTAAGAGATTTTAAAAACTAAAATTTAATGATAATCCTTCTATATTTTTAAATACACCAAAATCAGTTTGAACATAATCCACTCTGATTTTTGGGCCACGAGGAATTTGGTAATTTAAACCAAATCCAAATGCTAACCCTTGTTCAGCTTTCAAACCATCATTGGTCGAATCCATAAATAGATTTGATTGTCCCATCCGAAAAAATAACAAGTCATTAAAATTGTACTCGATGCCTGCGTTCACATATTCAACATTATTATTGGGGTGAATACCGTCTACAGCTATTGTTATTTTCTGACCTGGAGCAATCGTAAAATCCTTTGTCAGTCCAAATCTGAATAAAAGCGGTAGTGGCCATCTCCCTGCATCTAAATGGGCATCAATACGGTCATTGTTTCCGTAAATAGTTTCATCTAAGTCAAAATCAACCAGTGTATTTGTTCCAGCCATTTGGAGTTTCCCACCAAAATTGGAAACACTCATCCCTATCCTTATGCCTCCAGCGGTAGTAAAAAGTGACCCTATATCAACGGATAATCCTTTGGCATGCATTTGCCATATCTTTTCTTGAACCATTTTGAGATTCACGCCAAATGAAAATTTATCCGTCAATCGCTTAGCGTATGCCAAACCAAGGGCTACATTACTAACACTGAATTTCTCGCCGGTCCCTTCTGGACTTGCCACGGTTCTTACCATCATTTCTTCCATGGTTACACCCGAGTAAGAGATACCCATAGAGCCCAAGTTTCCCATGGGAACTACAGCACCGCCATGATAATAATTGGTTTCTACCAACCACGGTGAGTGATAGACATGCATTGAAGGGCGATTCAGCTCCACAATTCCAGCAGGATTCCAATACAAGGCACTCACATCATTCGATACTGCTACAAAGGCACTCCCCATAGATAACGACCGAGCACCGGCACCTATCTCAAGGTATGATCCTGACGTGGTGGCTACATTGGACTGAGCCATCATTACGGTTAATAAAAATGCCGATTTGAAGAAATATCGCTTCATTATTTGATTACTGCAAATTTCCCTGTGGTTTCAACACCGAGTTCGTAAGCATTTACATGGTAAAGATAAACACCGTAGGCAATCTCAAGCCCGTCCTTAGATAGTAAGTTCCATGATTCCGTCCCATTTTCATAGACATCATCATGCTCTATTGTGTTGACCAGATACCCGGCAAGGGTAAATATTTTAATTGTGCACTTATTAGGGAGATTAATAAAGTCGATTTTCCTTGGACCTCGACCAGACTGATAAAGATGACGTGGTTCCCAAGATGCTGCCACCACATAAGGATTTGGGACTACAGTAATATCATCTAGACTTCCCCTGGCGCTATCCGCATTGATAGATGATGCAGTTGATGTAAAACTATACACATCCTCCACAGAAAATGGTCTATTAATTGCAAGCCTGAAGATATCTCCCTGAACTGGGTCAATCACATCTAAAAATGTTGTATCATAAATAGTTATTTCCGTGATCAATAGAGCTGTATCTACATCAACTGTATCATAAATAATAGTTTCATTGATCTCCAGTGAATCTTGGTAGAACCGAATTGTTATTAAGGGAGAGTTCTGCCCTTCATATGGACGAATCATTATGGGTTCATCCGGATCCCATTCATCATCCCGGTCATAATCTGATATTCTGAATGGCGGATAATCATTATGGGTAACATTCTTTACTCTAAATGGCGATCGGGTATCATAAGCATCAATGGTTATTGAATCTCCGATATTTCCTTCAAATTGTAACTCAAAATCCGCGGGATAAAGCCTGCTCGGATTAATATTATGTCTGTAATTACTATTTCCAATAGTCCATTTTGTTGAATCTTCATTAAGCCCTACGTCGGAATCTTGGATAGTAATCCGCATACCATCAAAGATAGTATTAATAAAACCGCCATCCATTTTGGTTTCATGAAATACAGGAAAATATTTATAACTCACGGTAACCAAACCAGCGCTAAGTAATTCTAAATTAAAAATGTTAAAAAAACCTAATTCAGGATCTATCGTATAGTCTATCCCGTAGGTGTATTCAACTGTACCGGTTTCATTTGTAAGTAAGACAGGGAAGGTTGTATCATAGAGTGTGGTGTCGGTATATATAGTATCCATTCCATTTATCGCAGTATCTATTGTAGCAAATGCGCTTATTATCATAGAATGAATATTAATTTGAGATGCTCTGGCAATGCTATCTTGGATCGTCAATGTTTCAAGAATCTCTTTTTGAGCTCTAATATTAAAAACAACATCTTCTGCAGTATCAAGTGTATCAAAAACAACATTATATTCATTATTATCCTTGACTGCGTAGGGATCCACCACAAAAATTCTAATATCCCCTGATCCATAACCCATTAAATGGCTAAGGAAAGATTCAGTCCCATCAGATGAATTAGGAGGAACATACCCAATAGCCGTACCATTAGGGACTACAATAGCTGCATTTTCACTGAGACTGACCACATTCCCCTTATAATCCAAATCCAATGAGACTGAGCATTCAGAAGGAGCTATTGGCTGAAGGTTATCATGGGAAGAATAATTTTTCTCAAAGAAATCCAGATCATATCCTTTATCGTAAGCGGTCACAGCGTAATAGTACTTTTGTCCATTTATAACAGAATTTGAATCAACATAAACATATTCCAATCCTAAATCTTCCCCCATGTCAAATTGAACACCATTAAATGCGATTGGGTGCGGTCCTTTCAATCCGTTTTTTATATCGAAAATGGCAATGGGTTCTTTAAAGGTTATATTTCCATAAGCATCTGTAATGGTATAGGAATCAATAAATCCTGGATCGGTGCTTCTGTATATACGATACCCTTCAAAATCTTTCCCGTAAATGGGATCAATGGAAATCTCTGAGAAATCATCCCAATAAAGTGTCACTTGTTGGTCGCCTGGTACAGCCGTCATCGTAGGCTTTAAGGGTGGCTTTGCAAAACTATAATCATTGTCATAAATATTTTGCATCGTATTTGCATTTCTAAGAATATCTGCCATATTTTCCCCAAAAACCATGGCAACAGAAAACTTCTTTTTTTCTCCCGGTGCTAATGATATGTACCCAGAACCATACAAGAAAGTTTGATCAATATTTTGTGCTGGTACCTGAAAGATACCAGGTGTTAGTTGATTCCACATGACTTCATCATTATGAGGTTGAATACTTGGATAGGATGCAGAATAAAAGCTGGTTAATCCAATTTGGTCAGATTCATCATTATCAGTAATTTCAAAATTGGGCTCTCCTACATCCGGAATACCATTCCCTTCAGTGCCATCTTCATCTGGACCGGTATAATCAATATGATATTCAGCGAGACCGTCTGCACCAATATCATCCCTCTCCACGTCCCAATCTCCATCGTTATCAATACCATCAAACTGGCTTTCATCAATCATGCCATCTTCATCATTATCAATTCCATCTGTGGGATTCCCCGGAGATTCTAAAAAACTCCATCCAAAGTACACAGGTTTAAAGCCACCATAGGAATTACTCCAACCATCATGATCCCATTGATAAACCATGTCATTTTCTGTATCAAACCAGGCATCGTCATCACTAAAATCGGATGAACCACCAATATCTGCATCTCCATACATACCAAAAATCACACTATCCAGATTGCTAGTCCCAACATTTGTAATCCAATACGTGACAATGATAATATCTTCTGCGGCAGGATGATTCCATTGGTAGCCACGAACATCTAATTCAATTCCCATTCCTCTGCGTCTTTGTACTTGGTCTATATCAGTGGAATCTGGGAAATATGCAAATTCATCGTTATAGTAATCATCAACGACATAATAAGACTCCTGGTCTGCTCGGGTATATTTACCATATTGGCCATTCCAAAAACCATCCCAGTCACTTTCCTTATTCGGCCAGGATGCGGGCCAGGATTCAAAATTATCACTCATTGCCATGTATTCTTGATTTGGATCTGCATAACCGGGTAAGGGTTCAAAACTCCAAGGAACACCCGTTTCAGTATTAACATCCACAAGACCGATAGCACCGTCAGATATTATATGTTTTCTATTACCATTGGTATCGATGACACTGGCGGCGATCACAGGTGTAAATTCATAAAAATATGCATGTCCTGACCCAATAGGATAAACACCAGAAAAGCTGTTACTTAGATCACCAATTCCACCATAATTATAGAATCGACACAGCACCCTATTCCCGGAATGATCTCCATATTTTCTATCGATATTTGACGTGGCCTTCGCAACTGAATTCTCTCTATCCTGATATTTTTTGGCAGGATCTACTTCAGAAATTCCTAAGGAATAGATACAGGTTATAATTAGAATAATTCGCTTTTTAAACATGCTATTTAAATGAAATTGAAATCCCAATTTTGACTTGTCTTGGAGATGAATAATATTGGGGACGAACCAAGTATTCATCCAGTGTATTCAATTCGGGTCCACTATACTCTGCTGTATATGTAGGCAAGAGTGAGTACGTCGCCCTTCCTGTGTCATTATAAACTGATAATTCATTCAAGAAATTGAATAGGTTATAAACATTGATATGGGCTGACATATTCATTCTTTTATTTAATGCAAAATTGTAAAAAGCACGTAAATCCACATTATAAGTAGGCGGTTTTAATCCATTGTTTTCAAATGCAGTTCTATTTCCTGCAAATTCTGTGGTGTAAGGGAACCCACTACCATAGCTAATGACGCCGCTAATTCCCGATGATTTTGTGGGGTGATAAGTCATTGTTCCATTCAAGGTATGACGTTGGTCCCAATCTAAAGCGACCAACATTTTTTCTGGTTCAATATCTGATGCTTCATCATAAAAGGCAGCAGTAGGATCAGAAGCATTGCCCTCTGAGATTGAATATGTATAATCCACATTCCCTGAGAAATTCTCGAGGGACCTTTTTGAAAGTGCCATAGTAATGCCACGGGAATTTGCATGATCTTTATTGACAAAAAGGCCATACCGATCTCCGGCAATAAAAGATTTTTTAATCTCGGTAGCATTTAAATTTCGAATATCTTTGAAATATCCTGTGATCTCTATCCCAATATCCCTTCCGATTTGTTGTGAGAATCCCACTTCATATTGAGTAGTTCGTTGCGGTTCCATATCCGCATTCCCCATTGTGTTACTAATCCCTGATGCTGCCGGAACTTCAAATTCCGGATTATCATAAATATAACTGAAACTGGGGTTTTGAAAAAAATGACCATATGAAAAATGCATATAGCCACTTTCTGTGATAGGGAATGCCAATGCAAACCGTGGACTAATTTGAGTTTTTGGATTCACGTCCCTGAACCAGGATTCGCCATTGGCATTGGATTTCAAACGATCATCATCATCTTTTCGGTTATTATCATTCATTTCATCATCAGAAATCATATTGTCATCATCCAAATCAAACCAGATATTGATTGGTTTAAAAGGTGATGAATAATTAGGATCTTCTGAATCATTCAAAACTTTCCAAGCCGGGTCAAAATAATCGAAACGCACACCTAAATTCACAACCATTTGGTCTTGCTCAATTTTATCCTGAAAGTAACCAGATAATTCAATTGGTTTTCTCCCATTTGGCCCAAAAGAATCGTTATTTGGAGTATTTAATGGTGCGTAATACCTTGGCTGATTATTTGTATTAATACTGTAATGAACCTGGAGGTCAGATAAAGTAATTTTAGTTTTGCGAGATTCGATACCAACTTTTAATTGATGTTCCTTATTGAATTGATTTGTGATTTCAGCCTTCAAGGTATTCACGGTAGATTTACGACTATACACATCCATGGATTGCCCACCGACATAGAAATTATTCCCTGGAGAATAAAGAAAGATATCCGGATCCACATAATATAAATTTGAATCAAATGTGCTAAAATATTCGTCAGAGCTAGTCCAATCTTCTTTGATTTTTGTATAAAAGTCTGGGTCAGGGCTTAAATGGCTTCGATAATGATTCTCAGTACGGGAATACATTATATTAGCAAAAGTAGATTGACTTATTGACCAGTCTGCTCTAATTAAATCACCTATTCGTGTACTGAATGCATTACTTCGTCCATCTGGATTCCATCGATATTCATGGACATAATCTTGAGATTTAGTATCACTATACATCCGATTAAAACTCATTTTTATGTAGGGTGTCAACCTCCAGCTTAATTTAACCTGACCAGTAAACTGTTCATGCAAATCCATATGAACCCAATCAAAAGCATCTGCGGCTCTCAAACTATCCAAGATGGGTTTTAAGGCTTCACCATCTGATAAAGTATCTCCATTCCCTAAACCAACTAAATTATCAATTTTCCAAATATTCTCTACCTCAGACCATACAAAAGAATTTGGATGAAAAATTCGTTGACCATAAAGATATCCATTTTCACGCTTAAATCTACCCGACGCAAAAAAGGAGATTTTCCCAGGAATAATTGGTCCTTCTAAATTCCCTTTTATATCAGAAATATTATTAAAATCAATACGATCAAGCTGATGAAAAATATCGGTATTTCTTCCGGAATTATAGCCACCTTGATTTAATGAAAAACTCCCAGAATAATCAGAGAGACTACCATCTTTGGTCACAATATTCACAATTCCAGACATTGCCTGGCCATATTCCGCATTAAAGGTGCCACTTATAAATTGCAATTCCTGAATGGCATTATTTTCAATCTCTACAGCCACACCAGAATTATAAGGATCTGTTACAGAAATTCCATCGATCATGTATGAGATTTCTCCACCTCGGCCACCTCTCACATGAATCTCACCCCCTCTCACAACTACACCAGCCTGTAGAGCCAACACATCTTCAAACTCCTCTACTGGAAGCATATCCACTTCTTCACTGCTGATATTGGCTTGGGAATAAGTTACATCCGTTTGTATCATTGCCCGTTCAGCCTGAACCACCACTTCTTCAAGTCCCACGGCGCTTTCTGATAAGGCACCGTTTGCCTTGGTAGTTAGATCAACCATCATACGGACGTCATTAATTACTAAAGATTGATACCCAATCATTGAAAAACGAATGGAATAAGTTCCAGGTGGAATTTGTAGAATGTAAAAATTCCCATCGAGATCGGTGGCAGCTCCCATGACGGAACCATCTATCATAACATTGGCACCGATGAGAGGCTCACCACTCTCTTTTGCTGTTACACGTCCCGCAAGTTTGCCCGTCGTGCCTGCAAAAGAAAATTGGCTCACCAGAACGATGATGCTCAAGATATTAAACCAACGTCTGGGAGTCAATTTCACTCCAAGTAACATAATATTAATATACCTATAATATCTGTTTCTTATTTAACGAGAACCAGTTTTTTTACAGATTGATATTCGAGACTTTTCATTTTATAAAAATACATTCCAGAAGGTAAAGCAATTCCTTTATCAGAAAGTCCATTCCATTTAATATGGTATATTCCTGCATCCATATTACCATTTACCAGCGTGGCAACCTTTTGCCCCATGATATTAAAAATGGATACGTTCACGTCAGAATTCTCTGCTACGTCAAACTGGATATTGGTTTCCGGGTTAAATGGGTTTGGATAGTTCTGATGAAGTGCAAATTCAAAAGGCGTTAATCCGGATTCATCAATAGCAACTTCAACACCCACGCCTATTTGGACCGTAAGTTCTGTATTATCGGAAGCTACTACAATATCTTCGGCAATGGTAAAGTTATCATCTGTTCCGTAAACGCCGATTTGTACTGAAATAGAATCATTCAAGTTACCGGTGGCAACTGCAGTCCCTTTATAAGGGGAAACCGTCAGCCAAGTAAAGTCATCACCTTCCTTGATAGCAATATTATCTATTGCAACCCCGTAGGCCCATTCTCCGCCACAATCATGATATTGAAATGCTACCTTAAAACTGGTTGCATCTCCAATATACGGAGCAAGATTATACATGTAAGATGCCCAATACCATAAACCGGTTTCCATGGTTGAATCAACCAAAGTCCAAGTAACACCATCATCAACTGTTATATGAATCTTCAACTCTTCCACATAAAGAGCCTGATCCGGGCCACAAGGTCCGGTCGGGTTGGGGAAGAAAATATCTGCCAATAGAAAGTATGGACCGTACCCGCTTGCACTAACTTCATCTGAGATCAACCAAGCATCAGTTGAGTCCGCTCCATCACCTATGGCATCATCATTTACAAACGCAAAATCTCCACCATCTGCTGGTGGAGGATATGGTACATATGTAGACGAAGCAAGGAGAGAGTCACCCACGCCCCAAAAACCAGGACTAAAACCTGAAGCAAGTGGATCAGTAAAAGCAGATAAATTAACTTCCATTGGATCTGTTAAAACATCTAGCGCTGCATCAATATTCGCTAATTCAATGGATGTAATTTCAAATGATGTACTCAATGTATCAAAATTCTCGATTGTCATTATTGCTTCTTGATACTCGCCAAATGACAATGCATCAAAATTGAGTGAGAGCGGATTCACTTGAAAAGGCCCCATAGGTGTAGAGCAGGCACTTGAGCTTGCTTCTGACTCACCTTCAGCATAAACAGATTTTATCTCAAAACAATATTCTATTCCATTTTCTAATTGAGTAGCAGTGTACTCAGAATCTTCAGTGGACCCAGCTAAAACTCCATCAACATATATATTGTAATTCTGGAATGTTCCACATCCTGCATAATCAGCTGATTCACTTCCAGAGACAGATATTTCATCTACAAACCATGCTTCACCATATCCTGCAGAATCATAGTACCTAAAAGCAATTTTTATTTCGTTACCTGCGAAATCAGAAATATCCACTGTTTGAAACCCAATATCATCCCCAACTTCCAAGGGTAAGGAACTATAAACGACTGACCAAGTTTCGCCTCCATCGGTGGACACTTCAACCATGTTGGAATCATTAGCATCCTCAGAATAGGTATATGTTTCAATGAACTCAATATAGGCAGCAGTATAATTAGTAAGATCAATCGTTTCCGAAATTAATCGACTGTCAATTGAAATTGTGTCAGATTGAGTGTAAGAAGCATAAGCACTAAAATCATCATCCCCACCATCATCGCAAGGGAACATTCCTTCACCGCAATCAACGGCAGTACTATCACTGTAGCGGAACCATCCCCCAGTACCATTATCTACATCATTAATAATTTCCATTTCTTCGATAGCTAAGGAACAAACGGGGAAACATTCATCATAGAGAACATCTCCATAATCTTCTGTTTGGACCCATGACAGGAAGACTTCCTCATTAAAAGCTAAAGCGTCTAAATATGCCGGTGGGCAAAGGGATTGACTAAAACCAGCGGCTGTGATAAAAATACCGATTACTATACCTTTTAATGGTCTCATAACATGACTTCCTTAAAATAGGTTTATAATATGTCTCTAAAAGTATATTGTTCAACAGATTTTAGCCAAGGGTTTATGAAAAAATAATATTTCACGTTAACTTAAATAGTCAGGTCATGGCAGTCTTCTGTTTTATCACCACACATATACTTGTTTCAAAAATGATAAAAACTAATATTACTAATCATAAGTTTTTTTATTTTAATTAAAGTTGAAAAATTATTTATAATTAAAAATAATAATATTTTACATAAAATTAAATTGAAGAAAAATAAACCTTCAATTGGCGTTTTTCCTGAAGGTTATATCTCAAATAAAAAAAATAAAGCCCTTTAAATCTGGTCCATTTCATATTACCATAAAACAAATAATGTCTATATCATGCCATATACCCTTCGCTTTTATACTTCATCATCATAACCTTTAATTTGTCGTTTTCATTATACAATATGTTTTTTCTATTAACTAAAAGATGCATAAACGGACATGAAACTTTAAAATGATTATTTGAATTCTTCTTTACTTATAACTATTTTATTATCGGAGTGTGGTGAAAAATTGAAATTCCTTAGAGATTTTTTCTCTCTGGAATTGACCAATTGCAATTCATCATTTGTTGCGGTATTTTTCACTTTATGACTAGAAATTTGAACAGGAAAATATTAAACTTTTTGCTTATGGTCTCATCCTTATGTTTTTGTGGAGAGGTGGATCATTATCTCTCATGGGGACAAACGCTAGTCGATGCCACACCGATTTTGAATTCAAAAATAAATGAAATCATAAATACGACGGTTCAATCCTTGGCAAAAGATTGCTCATGCGAAGAAGCGGCGGGCAAAGTTTTAAGTGGTTTTGGCGTAAGCCTTAATTCGAATTTTGAAAAATGGATCAAGGGAACTGACAAAGTTGACAAATTTATGCCAAACATTGACCTCGCTTTACGGGAAAGTATTTTTAGTATCCACAAAACCCAATGGGCCCTAATTGAAAGAAACTTTTTTTCTATTCAATTGGATGAGATTATCAATGTTGGCGGTGTGTACATAGGATTAGATAAACTTTCCCATTTTACCGGATCCGGTTTCCTTTATTACCAGACATATCGTATCGCTAAAAGAGCCGGAAATAAAGAACCAATAAACCAGGCAATTAAAATAGGGATTACTGGAGAAAAAACCGTTATTGGTCGGATGGCTACTGGTATTTTTTCCTATGGGGACCTGGAAGCAAATTTCCAGGGATTTCTTTTCGGCTTACATATGTGTCAAGGAAAAGATCCATTCCTAAAGTATTTCAATGATGGTTGGCAATTCTCACGACCATTTGATATTAGATCCTATGTGAATCCGAATTGGGATGAATCTTACAATCCGTCATTTTATTTTGACGGGTTAAATCTCATGTTAATGCCCAAATCAACAGCAGCACTAAATAATCTTCCGGATTTTTGTGAGAGCTACCGCTCATCTTATGTACAGAAACTGTTTCACTATTATGATTCAATTCAAACCAAATCCATGTCTGTCAACCACTTGGACTCTTTAATTTCAATTAAGAAATTACCTGACCCTTCTATCTTTAATATTAAAAATATTTGTGGGGATTGATGCTTTATACTTTAATAAAAATACTCTCTATTGTTAGTGTCCACACCTTTTTTAACCGGGTTTCCCTTTGGCATGAGGATCGGATACCAAAGGACGGCCCTGTTATTTTTGTTTCCAACCATCCTAATACCATGATGGATCCATTGGTGTTGGGAATTTCATGCAAAAGAGATTTACATTTTTTAGCTAAAAGCACACTGTTTAGTAATAGCATAAAAAGGTTTTTTCTAACCAAGTTGAAACTTGTTCCTGTGTACCGAAAACAAGATAATCCTGATGGAATGTTGAAAAACAAGGATACATTCGAGAAAGGATTTAATATCCTCAAAAATAAGGGCGCTTTCTTGATTTTTCCCGAGGGTGTTTCCACTGGTGATCGAATCCTGGAAAAGATCAAGACGGGCGCTGCGCGAATCGGTTTTGGCGCAGAAACAAAAAATAATTTCCAACTGGGGGTGAAAATCATTCCCGTTGGACTCAGTTATTCTGATGTGATCAAATTTAGAAGTGATGTGTTTGTCCGGTTTGGAAAACCGATCGTCCTTTGGGATTACAAGGAATCATTCATGGCAAATGAAAAGCAAACTATAAATCATGTAACGAATGAGATCGAAACCGCCTTAAATAAACTTACTAACAATGTTAGTGAACTAGAAATTACTGACTTGGTCGAATGCCTGGAATTAATCTATAAAAAAGAGCTGATTCTGGAAATGGGATTAAAATTGGAAAGCAAAGATGATGATTTTTCTGTCACCAAGGGATTGATTAATGCTGTTGAATGGTACCAGGAAAAATATCCCGAAAAAGTAAATCATTTTCGGTTGATGGTGGCTCGATATATGGATCGATTGGATCGACTCAATATTTCTGAATCATTTCTTGGCCCCGGTGGACAAGAGCTCACTTTACTGAACCGATTAAAGGCATTGAGTTTTCTCGTTCTTGGTTTTCCAATTTTCCTTTGGGGATTATTGCATAATTATCTTCCCTATAAATTTCCACGTTGGATCACAAGTAAAATGAAAACATTCAAGTCCCAAATTGCCCCTGTGAAAATGTTGGCAGGGATTCCGGTTTTCATTGTCTATTACATGATCATTCTTTCCTGTGTCCAATCGTATTTTGGCGTTACTGCCATTACGGTGCTGTGGGGATTGTCAATCATACCATCTGGAAATTTTGTATTAACTTATTTAGATGGATTTAATGGCTACCGCCAACATTTAAGATTCATGTCTTTATTCTATAAGAAACGGGGATTAATCTTTGAATTGATTGAAGAAAGATTAAAGATTATACATTTTATCAACAAAGCGAAAGAACAATATTTTAGAGAGAATTCAGAAAAATAAAAGAAAAAAGTCTTTGCAAATAATTGCAAAGACTTTTTGAATGTAGCGGGGGAAGGATTCGAACCTCCGACCTTTGGGTTATGAGCCCAACGAGCTACCAGACTGCTCCACCCCGCGATCAGATCTAATTTTTATGATAGAAAAGCGCCGGCAATTTTAATCAGTTTATTATCGTTAAACAAGGCTACTTTGATTCAATTTTCAGATAAATAGGCATGTGATCAGAATAACCACCCAACAATCGATTTCCCGCCCAGAAACGAAATGGATAACCATCGTATTTTCCGCCATGTTGTCGATACTTTTCACCATCAAAAACACCTGTAGAATTCTGGACCCATTTAAGACTTAGACTATCGGTCAAACCAGGACTTATAATCAAGTGGTCATAAACCATGTTCTTGCCGCTATATTTATAAGTGCTACCTTCTTTATTACGATGCCAAGGTTTCATGACATTCCATAAAATAGTCTCTCCCTTTCCAACTTGATCCAAATCCATACTTGCGCCCAGATGAATAGATACGGATGGGTCAATTGGTTCGTCATTGAGATCACCCATTATTACAATTTCTGAGTCACGATCATGGATTAGTATTGATTCAACTTTTTTTCTTAATGTCTCCGCCGCCGCAGCTCGGAGTGGAATTGATTTTTCAGCACCTCCATATTTAGAAGGCCAATGATTCACAAATAAATGGAGATCCGTTTGGGCGAATATTGCCTGCACATAAAGAATATCTCTCGTAGGGCGACCGGTAGGTAAAGTCACAGATACTGGTTCTGAATGTATTATAGTTATTTTTTGGGGATCATAAAGGAGCGCAACATCAATGCCACGATTGTCCGGCGATTCATAATGAATGATTTTATAATCACGGGCGACTGCGCTATTCAATTCTTTAAGGACAAATCGATTCTCTATTTCGCATAATCCTAGAATGTCCGTATCTAAAGCATCTATCACTTCAGCCATATTTTTTAATTTCAGATCGTAAATTTCCTGGGTCACATTCTTTTTTCCGTCGATGGCGAATTCATTGTCATTGGTATGAGGATCATCTAACAAATCAAATAGATTCTCTACATTCCAAAATGCAATTTTTACAGTCTCGCCTGAAACATTTGTAATCATAAGTAAGAGAACAAATATTATTAATTTCAGTTTTGGGTAAAGCATATATATTCCTTGTTTTCCTAATACCTCGTTATGGCCAAAAATCAGTGGGATTAAGTTAGGAAAATGATGATCATATTTATAATATTCCACCCAAATTTATTTATAATAATCTTGAGTTTAATATAATGGAAACTGGTAAAGAATTTAGTGCACTCCTTCAGATACTTTCTGGGGAGCAGCAAATCATCCAAAGAACAGATCAAAAAGCCTTCACTCTCCTTTCAATTCTGGGTGTATTCATGGTCTTTTTCATTGTTCATTTACCAAAAATACAATTAACCCCATTGATCTTTACGCTAGTGATGATTTATTTCTCAGCAGGTATCGGCACAATTTATAGTCTCATCCGTGTCATTGCTCCACGAGTTCAAAAACGAAAAGTAAAAACGGTGAGTGGAGAAGTTGAAAAGCCCGAAGTTATCAACCCAACATTTTTTGCAGGTATTAGCCAGTTCAAGTCACCGGAAGAATATGCGTCTAATTTAAAATCTATGACTCAAGATGATGAACTACTTTATCAAATGTTTGCATCCCAGGTTTTTTCATTAGGAAATATTAATTCTGTGAAAAATGAAAATATCCGCAAATCAATTTACTTTTTCATTACTGCTATAGTCTCTGAATTATTGATTATAATGTCTATGGCTTACGCTAGAGCATTACCTTTCCTCTTTCCCAACGGATGAAGTATTTCACATCGATTACTACCCTTCTGTTATTATTAACAGGGTGTCTTCCACAAGGAAGTGCTGGGCCTCAGGGGCCACCAGGCAAAAATGGCGCTAAAGGATTACCAGGCCAAGGAGGAATGACTGGGCCAATGGGCCCTGCCGGTTCAAGCATCCCTACAGATCAATTAAAAAAAGTAGAAGCTTTTTTATCCCAAAATAATGAATCTTCAAATGAACATATTGTTGCCATTGAATCTTATTCTTTTGGCCTAGCCCCACGGATTACAGGGTTTTGTTTTTTAACAAGCCACGGCCGAATATTCAAAATGGAAAATAAGAACGTACAAGTCCTGGGTGAATCCATATCTTTGGTGGGTAGGATTTCGAACCACTACGATTTTATTTCGTTATCCCGTATCGCTTATGGCGAAGATATTAAACAGTATTTTGTTGCAACAACAAAATCCGGTATGGTTTTCTCTACAGATGATCTAAAAGCCTGGGAATCACAAGGTGATATTCCCCTAAAATAAATTATTTGGAACTTTTTCTACCCTTTAGGTGTAGCCTTAGAAAGGAGTAGACAAATATCCCTGTAACACTCTTGTGTTACTTCCTCCTTGGTTTGGCCGCGTCTGCTCCTTTTTTATATTTTTTCAAGATCACCTTCCCCCTTTGTTACCGTTCGAATTGTTTCAATCAATTCATTCAAATTTCCAGATTGTAACTCAATAATCCATTTTAACAATTCCCCACTTTGATCATCTATAATTTTTCCTTCTAAACGGGAAATGGATTGGGCAAGGTCTCCATAAAAGTCCATGGGAGAAGTAATGGCATAACTTTCCATCTTTACCCATTTTTCACAGGATGCTTTTGCAATTAACTCTCTAGCAGAATTTCCATAAGTATCAATTAAACCGCGTTTCCCAAGCTTTGTCCCACCAAAGTATCTGATAACAGCCAAGCCACAATTCACAAGACTCTTTTGCTTCATGGCATTAAGTATTGGTAAACCTGCTGTACCGGAAGGTTCACCAGCATCGGATGAGTTCTCTTCTAATTGATTTCCTGTATAAATTCGATATGCCCAGCAAACATGGGAGGCATCTTGGTATTTCTTTCGTAGGTCAGATAAGCATGATTTGAACTCACTAACGTCATCATATGGAAAGATGATGGAAATGAATTTGGATTGCTGTTCTTTGAATGTATGAGTCTGTGCCCGGATAGGTACAACAAAACTCATTTTTTTCGGAAAGATAATCTGACTGGTACCCCATTAAAATCAAAATGTTGTCTGAGTTGATTTTCAAGATACCGCTGATAGGATGTTTTTACCAATGTGGGATGGTTTAAATAAAGTGCGATTACGACAGGGGACCGACTCACTTGAGTGGCATATTTTATCTTTATAATTTTCCCCTGTTCAGCCGGAGGTGGATTTTTGAAAATGATCTGATCCAATGCATCATTCAATTTACTAGTCAAAGTTAAATTTTGGCTACGATCGTACACTTCCCATGCGGTTTCCAATACTTTATGGATGCGTTGTTTTGTCAGCGCCGAAATAAATAATAGCGGGTAATGATCCAATGACTTGAACTGATAATGAATCTCTTCCTTAAAATCTTTCATTGTGTGTGTTTCTTTTTGAATAAGATCCCATTTATTCACAACAAAGATGAGCCCCTTCCCTTTATCGATTACAAAATCCACAATGGATTTATCCTGCTTCCCGAATCCTTTTTCCGCATCAATGAGAACCAAAACAACATTTGCTTCTTCAATAGCATTTTGGGTTCGTACCGTTGAATAATACTCAATTTTATCTTTGATCTTAGCCAACTTTCTCAATCCTGCCGTGTCCACTAAGGTAGTATCTCTCCCATGCCATTTGATATGAGCATCGATGGCATCTCGTGTTGTACCTGCAATAGGCGTTACAATGGTTCGTTCTTTTTGTAAAAGTCCATTTGTCAAGGAAGACTTTCCCACATTAGGCATGCCTACAATTGCCAAGCGGAGTCCTTCTTCTTCATCTGTTTCCGATGGAGGTTCCGTCAGATCTAATTTTTTCAAAATTTCATCTAAAAGGTCACCGGTTTGGCGACCATTCAATGCAGAGATTGCCATAGGGAACTCTAATCCAAGTTCATGAAATTGGTGAATCAAATTATCCGTCTTATATCCATCACATTTATTAACAGCAAGAATATATGGCTTTCCACTTTCTCTTACGTATTGTGCCAATCCCTGATCGCTTGCAGTTAGTCCTTCTTTTCCATCCACCATAAAAAGGACTAAATCTGATTCCCCCATGGCTATTTGTGATTGTTCCCTCACAGCAGCATTGAAAATATCAAAATCTTCTGGAATGTAACCGCCCGTATCAATGAATTTCAGATGATGGGCACACCACTCCATGTCCCCATAGATTCGATCCCGAGTGATACCTTCCTGCGAGTCGACAATCGCCTGTCGCTTGCTGAGGAGACGGTTAAAAAATGTGGATTTCCCAACATTAGGTCGACCCACAATTGCAATGATTGATTTCGCCATTGAAAGTTTAACCGGTGATCTTGAGAATCAACCAAATCAACGCTAATGCAAAAATAGCATGTACAGCTATGGCACCTAAAAGCTCTTTCATTTCATTTTCCCTCTATTTATTATTATTTTATTTTTACTTTATCGATGGTATCTGTCAATACTCAGAGCAATTTAAGCCTAGTCTCTATGCCTGGTTCTCTTCCCATAAATTAAATGTGAGTTCATAGGGATCTCTCATGTAACAGTTTTTCCCCTTTCCCTTCCACATAATAACTTTACAGCCATTGGACTCCAGATAATCTCGGGCAACTTCTAAATCATCTACATAATATTCCATCACAACACAATCCACACTGGGATTTTCCTGAATGTACATGAAGATAGCGCCATTTTAAACCTCCAAATGAGTCTCTTTTTCTTTTAACATAAATCCCATGATATTTTCATAGAAATCTAATGAATCTTTCCATCTTTTTAAATGGAGAGCGATATTAGTGCTCATGCGAAATTGGGGTTTTGTAATCATAGTCAGTACAATGTAGGCGGGAATTTACTCTCGGATTTTTATATGATGAAGGTGGGAATTATTTCTTTTGCTTATACCGCCAGATAAATAACACAATGATGCCAGCCACATTTGGGTACCAGATCTCCGGGTGATTCCACGGTATACCATCAAATGAGAAATCTGATAATGGCCAGAATAGTTTTGTTGGAAAAAATTCTTTACTGTGAAAAGGGAAATCTAAACATATATGAAAAGGCCAGCCTAACATGGCAAAAGCAAAGGTTTTATTCACCTGCCAAACCATGGCAATCACAATGAAGGCAGATATAAAACTATGGAAAATATCGTAGTTGATAAAAACCCACCCTGGAATAGAATCTAGGGAAGGCTTGCCCAAAGAAAATTCGAGTGTGACCATCCGAATAAGTAATAGTATACCAAATGAGAATAGGTCCGGTGCAGCACCCCAAAAGAGCGCCCATTTTTTATAGCCGCGAAACCCAAAAAGTCCACTGCCCCACAATGCATGGCTGAATGTATCCATTTTCTCAATCGGAAGTTTGCAAAAGACCTGATATTCTGCAAAGGTTACATTTAAATATATTTTGTTTAATGGATTGAGCGGGTGATGAGAATCGAACTCACGTCTCTAGCTTGGGAAGCTAGGGTAATAGCCATTATACGACACCCGCAAAAGGGTCAAATTTTAGGCAATAATTCGGACTTTTAAAATGGTCTTAAGACCATCTTCTATACAAATCCCAGGATTCGGGGCAATTTGTCATTTTCCCAAGTGTGAAATTCATATGTTATAATGATAATTTCAATTATTGATATTGTGACATTTAGGTGTTGTAACCTTAAGTCCAACATCATTTTTAGTGATATTAATTAAATGTGAAAAAATATGATATTTTAATAATTTCTCGACGAGAAATTATTATTTCTAAGTAAACATCTTGTAAGATTGATAGGGTATTTTCTATATTCATTTTAGCCAACCAGTTGTTTTATCATACTTTCATTTGTCATCCTTTTTTATAGCACATTGAAAACTGAAATCCGTACATCATTCGTACGGTGACACAAACCAAGGAAAAACACCTATGGCAGAAGCTATGGAATTGGATCTCTCATTAAAACAGCCGGGATCACAACCACTGGAAACACCCATCGTTCCCCCTATAAAACTGAAGGAGAATAATGATACAACTAAAATTCCAAAAGAATATACCATTGAAAATTATTATCCCGACGATCAACTCGGTTCTGATGTTTTAAAACAAAAATATCTTGCTCCCTGGGAGCACCACCCCTACGAACTTTGGACCCGCCAAGCATCTGCATTAGCATCCGTAGAGAAAACCAAAGCGCTCAAAGAGAAATGGGAGAAAAAATTCTTTACCATACTGGAAGATTTCAAATTTGTCCCCGGTGGACGCATAATGCATGGTGCCGGCCGAGAAGATATCACCACCACTCTGAATAACTGTTATGTTGTTGCGGTACGAGATGACTCAATTAAATCTATTTATGATACTATTATTAATGAAGCATTAACATACAAATATGGGGGCGGATGCGGGCACGACCTATCAATACTCAGGCCAGCAGGTAAACCTATCAATGGAACAGGCGGAGTATCTTGTGGACCCACAGGGTTTATGAATCTGTTTAGTGAAAATACAAACACCATTGCACAACATGGACGTCGCGGTGCAAATATGCAAACCCTACGGGTAGATCATCCTGATATTGAGAAATTTATAAGTATCAAAACTGGTGATATTGAGATGATAAAATACTCCAATATTTCAGTCCTTTTAACTCATGAATTTATGGATGCGGTGAAAAATGATGGTGATTTTGATCTGACCTATGGAGGTGAAGTATATAAAACAATCAAAGCCAAAACACTCTGGGATCAGATTGTTTACCACGCACATACAAGCGCTGAACCTGGATTGCTCTTCTGGGATACCATGAAAGACTATCACAACGCTGAATACTGTTCTCCTCTTGTTTCCACTAATCCTTGCGCTGAACAACCCTTACCTGATGGAGGCTGTTGTAATCTGGGTGCTGTGAACTTGGAACGTTTCGTTGATAATAATGGAAATTTCATGATTGATCAATTCAAGGAAACTGTTGGGATTGCCGCTCGGTTTTTGGACAATGTTGTGGATTACAATATGGATCGACATGCGTTGGAAGACCAAAAGAAAAACGCAGAAAATGATCGTCGAGTGGGCCTTGGCATTCTTGGCCTTGGAGATATGATGGTAAGAATGGGAATCAAATATGACAGTGAAGATGCTTTGCAAACCATCGATCAAATCATGCAGATCTTCAGGGATACCGCCTACGAAACCAGTACTGAATTGGCGGAAGAAAAAGGACAATTTCCCAACTTTGATTGGAACGGATTTTCCAAAAGTAAGTTCATAAAGAACCTCCCAAAGTCATTACAACAAAAAATCAAACAAAATGGTGTACGGAATTGTACCTTGACAACGGTTGCACCTACTGGAAGCGGCGCAATCGTTTCCCGTGTCACATCCGGTGTCGAACCTATCTTCGCCACATCGTATAAAAGACGGGTCAAAAATAATGGTGATGGATACGGTAAAACATTCAATGAATACAAAGTGTATCACCCTATTATTGGAAAGTTATTCGAAACAGATAAAAATCTCCCGGATTACGTGGTGACCGCCCATAATATTGACCCTTATTTCCGAGTAAAAATGCAGGGCGTTATTCAAAAGTATATTGACTCATCCATATCTTCTACGGTGAATCTTGCAGAAGATATTACAATTGATACTGTTGCTGATATATATATGACAGCCTACGAAGCTGGGTTGAAAGGAATAACAGTTTACCGTGAAGGTAGTCGCGAGGGGATTCTTATTTCAGATGAAAAAACGAAAAAAACTGTATCTCCATCAGAACTTGATTTAAATGCTCAGATAACTTCAGAACCCCGGGAAGAAAAAAGCCCACGGGTTAGACCAACTCAAACAGTCGGAGTTACACGCCGGATTCGCACAGGAGAAGGGACACTTTATATCACCATCAATGAAGATGAAAACGGTCTTTGCGAAGTCTTCACAACTATCGGGAAAGCCGGTGGAAACGCCGCAGCTCAATCTGAAGCTATCAGCCGTTTGATCTCATTGTCACTTCGATCTGGTTTGGACCCTCATGCTATCGTTCGGCAATTAAAAGGAATTTCAGGGCCAAATCCAACTTGGGAAGATGGCAGATTGATCCTCTCTACACCAGATGCTATTGGAAAAGCATTGGATGATTATATTAAGGAACGTGAAGGAATAAATATTAAAGGGCAATCAGACCAACCCCTGGATAAACCATTAATCACATTAGCACAAGATCATCAAGAAGAAAACGGACTCATAATCTGTACAAAATGTCACAATCATAGTGTAGTAAATGAAGGTGGATGTCTCACATGTCGAGAATGTGGATGGTCTAAATGTGACTAAATTATTCGTTCGATAAGTTGAACGATATGTGAATATAAATAAAAAAGCCTTCTAGCTTATTGCTTGAAGGCTTTTTTGATAAATATGGTTATTAAATAAAATTTAAACTTCTAAAATTTCTTTCTCTTTGTCATTCTGAAGAATATTTAATTTACTAATGTGATCATCGGTCAATTTTTGAATATCACCTTCGTTATCTTTAATAATGTCTTCTGATACATGGCCTTCCTTCCCAAATTCCTGTAAATGATGGATTCCATCACGTCTCACATTTCTTACTGCGATTCGCGCTTCTTCAACCAAGTGATGAAGAAATTTATTTAATTCCTGCCGACGTTCTTCACTTAAGGGTGGAATAGGGATCAAAACCGAATTCCCGTTATTCCCCGGAGTAAATCCCATATTTGAATCCATGATTGCTTTTTCAATAACAGGGATTAACGTTTTTTCATAGGGTGTAAGTGTAATGAGCCTTGGCTCCGGTACAGAAATGGCTGATACCTGGTTCAAGGGAGTTATTGAACCATAATAATCCACAGTGAGTGAATTAAACATTTCCGGATTAGCTCGGCCGGTACGGACTTTATTTAATTCACCTTGGCAATGGATTACGGCTTGATCCATACGGTGCTTTACATCAGCTATAATATCATCAATCATGTTTTACTCTGAAACTAGTGTGCCAATTTTACCGCCAAGAACCAAGGCTTTCAAGTCCCCGGTATGATTGATATTAAATACCCGTATTGGCAAATTATTTTCTTTACATAAGGTGATGGCGGTCATGTCCATGACTCGCAAATTATCGTTTAAAACTCTAGAAAACGAAACAGTTTCAAATTTTACTGCATCTTCGTGGATCATGGGATCTTTGTCATAAATACCATCAACTTTAGTCCCCTTCAATACCACTTCTGCATTCAGTTCAACCGCCCTTAAAGCAGCAGCAGAGTCTGTAGTAAAAAATGGATTTCCGGTACCTCCTGCTATAATGACAACACGCCCTTTTTCAAGATGGCGGATAGCACGACGGCGGATATAGGGTTCAGCAATCTGGGAAACACTAATGGCAGACAGAGTTCGAGTCTCACACCCAACTTTTTCTAAGGCATCTTGGAGGGAAATGGCATTCATGATAGTGGCTAGCATTCCGAGATAATCGCCTGTAACGCGATCCATCCCTTTACTGGCTGCCTGCATACCGCGAAAGATATTACCAGCACCTATAATGAGCCCTACTTCAACACCCGATTCGCGAATGGATTGTACCTCTTCTGCAAGGTAGTTTGCTTTTACTGGATCAATGCCAAAATCCTGTTCACCTGCCAATACTTCTCCTGAAAGCTTTAGAAGAACACGGCGATACAGCGGTTCAGCCATAAATGGAGTTAAACTTGGCCGTTATTGGAGGAAGGATCTGATTCACCAATGGCGAACCGAATGTAACGGTTGATGCTTATATTTTCACCTAATGTTGAAATGGTTTCTGTTATCAAATCGTAGACTTTTTTATCCGGATCTTTGATATAGGTTTGATCCATCAGGCAAGATTCCTGATAGAATTTGTTGATTCGACCTTCCACCATTTTTTCTATGATATTATCTGGTTTTCCTTGAGATTTAGCCTGTTCCATGAAAATATTTTTTTCACGGACAACTATTGATTCATCGATTGAATCACGATCAAGTGCAACAGGATTAGTGGCGGCTATCTGCATGGCAATATTGTGGGCCAATTCAATAAATCCCTCTGTATTTGCAACAAAGTCAGTTTCACAGTTTAGTTCCACCAATACACCCAAGCGTCCACCCGCATGTATATAAGAATAAACTAATCCTTC